>ERZ778518.699-NODE-699-length-29618-cov-7.245307_pt1 | contig 29618 bp, 39 predicted proteins | sample MGYA00510340_ERZ778518 | MGnify/ENA primary metagenome ERZ778518 (study PRJEB29527, sample SAMN07138967) | mouse gut metagenome | material: feces | host: mouse | place: China:Nanjing | collected 2016-01-25 ...
CTTCAGGGGTCAAATCAACCTGGCCGCAGGGGTCATCCGCGCCTGGGTTTTCCAGCTGAGAGCGGTGCATCCCTCCTCCCTGTAGCGCTCTCTGATGTATGCATAAACAATAATTCCGCTCCATCGGTCACTGTCCGATGGAGCGGATTTTTTTTCCGTGGCTCTCTTTTATGACAGAGAGCGGGCTCGCCGAGTGATGGCGTGCGTCAGGAGTGTCAGAGCACTACCTTTTCGGCCTTTCCGCCGGCTACCTTGATAAATACGCCGTTTTCGGGGTTGGCCACCTTGGCACCGCTGAGGTTGTAGTATACTGCTTCGGTGTCGTCGGCGGCGTTGATTCCATCTACGCCGGAGTTGATGTCGTAAGCAACGTTGAAAGTGTATACGATAGGAACGTTGGAACATACCTGAGTGCCCTTCACGAGATATAAAGCATTCTGATAGTCAGAAATATTGGAGGGGATTTTCAGCTCGTTGCCGGTTACATATCCTTCTGCAGTCAGATACTCTACGGGTATCCACTCGATGTTTATGCCGGGAGCGCGGCGCAGCGGTTCGATGTCGACGTCGCTGTTGAGGGGCATATAGGCGAATGTGGTCCATCCTTCAGGTACCTCGATTTCGAAAGTCGCTGACTCCTTGTCGGTTGTGGCTGTCACGCTGAGAGTGGGGAAAGGCATTTCGTCGGAGCCTGCGGGCTTGAACTCGTAGCTCATTTCGTTGGCGTCGGAAGTGATATTGAGCGAAGTGGGAATCTCCGGGTCGGCCTCGTACACCTCATATGAGATGGGGAAGAATTCGATTGTGGTCTTGTAGCAGCCCATAGCGCCGTAGACGTTGTATGTGCCGGGAGCTACTGCGTCATCTAACGCCCACTGGGTGTAGAATGTGAACTCACTGCCGTCGGCCATGATGCCCTTGAATGTTTTGCCTTTTTCAGTGGGAGTCTCCTCATTGAAAGTCACGTTGGCGAGATAGCACACCTGATTGAGAGGCACTTCGTCGGCCGAAGTGAATTTTTGGGGTGTGTAGATGTCGTTCATAAATACCTCCGGGAAGTCGCCGATGAATTTCCATTCGGGAAGGTTGTTGAAGGGTGAGAATTCCACGAAGTATCCGGCCTTCAGCATGTCGCCGGGTTCATATGTGCTGCCTGAATTGAAGAAGAGCACCGGGTCGTCGTAGATGCTGGCCGCATAGATGTAGGAGCCGTTGACGTAGGCTACGGTGTAGTAGAAGTTGACGTAGATTACATCGCCGGATTCCTTCGAGGCTGCCATGAGTGCATCATGGTTGAGAGCTTCGGGTGCGACCACAACGGAGTATTTTGCAGAGCCGGCGAGGTATTCGGCGGATTCTTCGGAAGTAGCGGTGATTTCGGCAGTGCCTTCGCCTTTCACTTTGATAGTGCCGTCGGCTGCTACTTCCACTACGGTCGGGTCTGAAGAAGAGTAGGTGACCGCCACATTATTGGGATTGCTGAGTTCCGGAGCGGTTGCGCCGAGTTTGGTGGTGGTGTAGATTTTTGACTGGGTGAATGAGAATCCGGCAGGTTTCTGCACATCCTCGCCGGCGGACTCGCCGTAATATTTCACTTCGCTGAGAGATACGAGACCATTGCGAGAGCCCGAGGCGCAGTCGAATGCAATGCGGTAGTAGCAGTTGGCTGCAGGAGCGGAATTGTTGAGAGTCACAGTCTTGGCAGTCTCGTCATCGTATGTGGCGGGGTGAGTGGCTACGGTCAACCATCGCGTTTCATCGTTGGCGTCCCCGTCGATTGAAGTGGCTGTCTGGAGCATGATGGAATTGACCTTGTCGGGAGTCCACGCGGGGATGGTCAGTTCGATGGATGTCACCTGGTCGGCAACCATGAAATCAGTTGTGATGTAGCCGACAGAATCAAAGTTCTTGCGTCCGCACTTGATGAAGTCCCAACCGTTGTTGTTGTTGTTGAAGTTGGATACCGAGAAAGTCTCATTGTCGGTCGTGGTGTAGGTGAAGGTCTCGGTGTACTTGCTGTTGCCGGCGTAGAACAGTTCGTCTACATTGTGCTCTTTGCCGAATTTCAGATCAAAGAGCAAATCTGCGGCCGAGGCACTTCCCGTGAGGAGGGCTACCGATGCCAGTGAAAGTAGAAATTTTTTCATAATGTATAAGTATTGATTGTAATACAGTTGATATGGAATGCGACCGCGTGGATAAGCCCATAGGCGGTAACGGACGTGATGGTGCTGCAAATATAGTAATAAAATCGGTATCCTGCTAAAAAATGGGTGAAAAACGGATTCTTGATGGCGATATTTTAGAGAAGACGTTTGATTTTTTTTTACGAAAACTTAAAAAGCGTCCGGATTTGCTTTCTTTAATGACGTCTTTTCATTAAGACGCCCTCGTTCTACGGTATTTGTAAACGCCGGCGTGGCTTCGATTTATTAACCGGCCGTCAGTCGGGGGAAGAGGAGGGGCGTGGAGTGGTGAATTGGTGAATTTATAAAAAAAAGAGCTCGGAAAGTTGGAATTTAAGTGCCGGGAAATTTGCGTAAACCGTTTATTTTTAGTAATTTTGCAGAGTTTTGAAGAGTGCTTCAAAGATTGCTGACGCTAATGGTCTGAGTTACAGGTTGTTAGTGATTGGCAATCGATGCGTATCAAGCAAACAACCAACTAATCAAAATATACAGAATGCCTACTATTCAGCAATTAGTGAGAAAGGGCCGCACTGTCCTGAAGGACAAGAGTAAGTCTCCGGCTCTGGATTCGTGCCCGCAGCGCCGCGGCGTATGTGTGCGCGTCTACACCACCACCCCTAAGAAGCCTAACTCGGCTATGCGTAAGGTGGCTCGTGTGCGCCTGACCAACGGCAAGGAGGTCAACTCATACATTCCCGGCGAGGGTCACAACCTGCAGGAGCACTCGATCGTGATGGTGCGCGGCGGACGTGTGAAGGACCTTCCCGGTGTGCGTTATCACATTGTGCGCGGCACACTCGACACGGCCGGTGTGCAGGGCCGCACTCAGCGTCGTTCGAAATACGGTGCGAAGCGTCCTAAAGCAGCCAAGAAGTAATCAAATCAAATCAGCATCCGGTTTTTGATTTATTGGTGACGCTGAAAGGTTGAGTAAACCGGCGCGAGAGAGCGCGGGTTGAAGTTATCGGGCGGAAACAGACAAAACGTAAGCCCCTCGAAGCAACCAAGGAACAAAACCACATTCCAGTTTTAAACAACAATGAGAAAAGCAAAGCCTAAGAAAAGGGTTACTCTCCCTGATCCCGTCTTCCATGACATTAAGGTGACTAAATTTGTCAATCATCTGATGTATGACGGAAAGAAAAATACTGCCTACACAATCTTCTACACAGCTCTTGAGAATGTGAAGGCCAAAATGCCCAACGAGGAGAAGTCAGCCCTCGAGATCTGGAAAAAGGCTCTTGAGAATGTGACTCCCCAGGTGGAGGTAAAGTCGCGTCGCGTGGGTGGCGCAACTTTCCAGGTGCCCACCGAGATCCGTGCGGACCGCAAGGAGTCGATTTCAATGAAAAACCTCATCATCTTCGCCCGCAAGCGTGGCGGCAAGACCATGGCCGACAAGCTGGCTGCCGAAATCGTCGACGCTTTCAATGACCAGGGCGGCGCTTACAAGCGTAAAGAGGACATGCACCGCATGGCAGAGGCTAACCGTGCGTTCGCTCACTTCAGATTTTAACAGCAGACTCATACAATGGCTAAACACGACGAACTTAAATATACCCGCAATATCGGCATCATGGCCCACATCGATGCCGGCAAGACTACTACTTCGGAGCGCATCCTTTTTTATACTGGCCTGACTCACAAAATCGGTGAGGTGCACGACGGCGCGGCTACAATGGACTGGATGGAGCAGGAGCAGGAGCGAGGTATCACTATCACATCTGCCGCTACCACAACATTCTGGAACTATGACGGCGAAAAATTCAAGATCAACCTGATTGACACTCCGGGGCACGTGGACTTCACTGTAGAGGTGGAGCGCTCGCTGCGTGTGCTTGACGGCGCTGTGGCTACATTCTGCGCCGTAGGCGGTGTGGAGCCTCAGTCGGAGACTGTATGGCGTCAGGCTGACAAATATAATGTGCCCCGTGTCGGTTATGTCAACAAGATGGACCGCTCGGGCGCCAACTTCCTCGAGGTTGTGCGTCAGGTGAAGGAAGTGCTGGGCGCAAATCCCCTTCCGATTCAGCTGCCTATCGGCGCCGAGGAGACTTTCAAGGGTGTGGTCGACCTGATCACCATGAAGGCCTACTTCTGGCACGACGAGACTATGGGCGCACAGTATTCTGTAGAGGAAATCCCGGGCAACCTTCTTGAGGAGGCTGAGGAATACCGCGACAAGATGCTTGAGACTCTCGCAGAACTTGACGAGGCTCTGATGGAGAAATACTTCGACGACCCCTCCACAATCACCGAAGAGGAAATCCGCAAGGCCATCCGCAAGGGCACACTCTCTATGGCCATCAACCCGATGCTCTGCGGCTCTTCGTTCAAGAACAAGGGTGTGCAGACTCTGCTTGACGCAGTCTGCGCTTACCTCCCCTCGCCCGAGGACGCCGGCGCCGTAGAGGGACATGCCGTAGGCGACCCCGATGCAATCGAGACCCGCGAACCCTCGCCCGAGGCTCCCATGTCGGCTCTCGCATTCAAGATTGCAACCGACCCGTATGTAGGGCGTCTCTGCTTCTTCCGCGTTTATTCAGGTGAAATCGAGGCCGGTTCTTACGTGCTCAACACCCGTTCCGGCAAGAAGGAGCGCATCTCGCGTCTGTTCCAGATGCACTCCAACAAGCAGAATCCGAAAGAGAAAATCGGCTGCGGTGATATAGGTGCAGGTGTGGGCTTCAAGGATATCCGCACAGGCGACACCCTATGCGCCGAGGATGCTCCGATTGTACTTGAGGCTATGGAGTTCCCGGATCCCGTAATCGGTATCGCAGTGGAGCCGAAGACCCAGAAGGACCTCGACAAGCTCGGCGTCGGACTTCAGAAGCTGGCCGAAGAGGACCCCACATTCCGCGTAGAGACCAACGAGGAGACAGGGCAGACCGTAATCTCCGGTATGGGTGAGCTTCACCTTGATATCATCATCGACCGTCTGCGTCGTGAATTCAAGGTAGAGTGCAACCAGGGCCGTCCGCAGGTGACCTACAAAGAGTCGATCACCAAGCCCGTCGAGCTTCGCGAGACATTCAAGAAGCAGACCGGTGGCCGTGGTAAGTTCGCCGACATCATCGTGCGTATCGAACCCGTCGACGAGGGCTTTGAGGGTAACCTTCAGTTTGTCGACGAGGTCAAGGGCGGCAACGTGCCCAAGGAGTATATCCCCTCGGTGCAGAAGGGCTTCCAGAACGCTATGAAGAACGGTGTGCTCGCAGGCTATCCGGTAGAGCAACTCAAGGTGACACTGCTCGACGGCAGCTTCCACCCCGTTGACTCTGACCAGCTGTCATTCGAGCTTTGCGCCATCCAGGCGTTCAAGCATGGATCGGAGAAGGCATCTCCGGTACTTCTCGAGCCTATCATGAAGATAGAGGTCGTGACTCCGGAAGAGAGCATGGGTGATGTGATCGGCGACCTCAACAAGCGTCGCGGTCAGGTAGAAGGTATGGAGACAAGCCGCAGCGGTGCCCGCATCGTCAAGGCCAAGGCTCCTCTTGCCGAGATGTTCGGTTATGTGACAGCGCTTCGCACAATCACATCAGGCCGCGCCACCAGCACCATGACCTTCAGCCACTATGCAGAGGTAAGTAACTCCATCGCGCGCAACGTGCTCACAGAGGTTCAGGGCCGCGTAGATCTGTTGAAATAATAAAGATAAAATACCACAATGAGCCAGAAAATCAGAATCAAACTGAAATCTTACGATCACAACCTGGTCGACAAGTCGGCTGAGAAGATCGTAAAGACAGTGAAATCCACCGGCGCCGTAGTGAGCGGACCCATACCTCTGCCCACCCACAAGCGCATCTTCACCGTCAACCGCTCCACCTTCGTCAACAAGAAGAGCCGCGAGCAGTTTGAGCTCAGCTCATACCAGCGTCTGATCGACATCTACAGCTCCACAGCGAAGACTGTCGATGCGCTGATGAAGCTCGAACTCCCCAGTGGTGTTGATGTGTCGATCAAGGTCTGAACGCAAGCATCGGCCATATATTCCGGCCATGACCGCATAAAGGCATCCGCCTCCCTTCTGAAGGAGGGGAGGCGGGGCTACGGTCGGAACCCCAACAACTCAAAGACAAACAAGCAAACATACCGAAGCCTCTTGTGGAGAAATCCGGGCGATCCCCGGGATTCAGCCCGCAATGCTTCAAATCAACAATCAAAGTAGAAATGCCAGGATTATTAGGAAAGAAAATCGGAATGACATCCGTTTTCAGTGCCGACGGCAAAAATGTGCCGTGCACTGTTATCGAAGTAGGTCCTTGTGTGGTTACTCAAATCAAGACTGTAGAGACCGATGGTTATGAGGCTGTGCAGGTGGGCTTCCAGGAGAAGAAGGAGAAGCACACCAACAAGGCAGAGGCCGGCCACTTCTCGAAAGCCGGAGTAGCTCCGCAGCGCCACTTGGCCGAGTTCAAGTCGTTTGAGACTGTGCCTGCCCTTGGAGACACTCTCACAGTAGAGCTTTTCCAGGAGGGTGGCTTCGTCGACGTTGTCGGCACCAGCAAGGGTAAAGGATTCCAGGGCGTCGTGAAGCGTCACGGCTTCGGCGGCGTGGGTCAGTCTACCCATGGTCAGCACAACCGTCTTCGTGCGCCGGGTTCAATCGGTGCGTGCTCGTATCCCGCGAAGGTATTCAAAGGCCTCCGTATGGCAGGCCAGATGGGCAACGAGCGTGTGACCGTGCAGAATCTGCAGGTGATCAAAGTACTGCCCGAACACAATTTGTTAATGATCAAGGGAAGCATTCCCGGTCCCAAAGGTTCAATCGTTTTAGTTGAGAAATAATGGAAGTAGCAGTTTATAACATCAAAGGTGAAGATACCGGTCGCAAGGTGACCCTCAATGATGAAGTTTTTGGCCGCGACCTTACCGAGGGCAATGCAGAGCACACCCTCTATCTCGACGTAAAACAGTACCTTGGCAACCAGCGTCAGGGCACACACAAGAGCAAGGAGCGCAGCGAGATTTCAGGTTCGACCCGCAAGCTGATCCGTCAGAAAGGTGGCGGCGGCGCACGTCGCGGCGACATCAACTCACCGCTGCTGCGTGGCGGTGCCACAGTATTCGGCCCGCGTCCGCGCGACTACCGCTCGAAGCTCAACAAGAAGCAGAAAGCACTGGCACGCCGTCTGGCCCTGACTTCAAAGGCCCCCAGCATTGTCGTGGTTGAGAATTTCTCGTTCGACGCACCTCGCACAAAGAGCTACATGGATCTGGCCAAGAACTTCAATGTGGCCGACAAGAAAGTGCTGCTCGTGATGCCCGAGAAGGACGACAACGTGCTTCTGTCGGTGCGCAACGTGCCCAATGCGCTGCTTCAGCGTGCGCTTGACCTCAACGCGTACACCGTGCTCAACACTGACGCTATCATCCTGACCGAGGACAGCGTGGAAGTTCTTAATCAATTCTAAAGCAAGGAGACCTACAGAAATGAACATAGAGATCCGCCCTATCATGACTGAAAAGGCTACGGCCTACAGCGAGAAGCAGAATTGCTACACTTTTGCTGTGTCTCCGGACGCCAACAAGTTTCAGATCAAGGACATTGTGGAGAAGCTCTACAATGTGCGCGTAGTGAGAGTCAATACTTCCAACTACGCAGGCAAGCGTTCGCAGCGCTACACAAAGTCAGGGCTGCTGCGCGGCCGCAAACCGGCCTTCAAGAAGGCTTACGTGACAGTAGCCGAGGGTCAATCGATCGATTACTATAGCAATATTTAAACGTTCCAATGGCAGTAAAAAAATTCAAGCCCACTACTCCGGGCCAAAGACACAAGATTATTGGTGTGTTCAAACGCGAAGAGCAGATTAAGCTCGACGGTAAGACCGTAGTTCGCAAATCCACTGCTAACGCACCAGAAAAGTCTCTTATCGTCGGAAAGCGTTCGACGGGCGGCCGCAACAGCTCAGGTCATCTGAGCACCCGCTATCGTGGCGGAGGCCATAAGAGAAAATTGCGTCTCATCGACTTCAAGCGTAACAATGACGGCATCGAGGCTGTGGTAAAGACCATCGAGTATGATCCCAACCGCAGCGCGCGTATCGCCCTGCTCTACTACACAGATGGCTCGAAGGCATATATCATCGCCCCGAACGGACTGGAGGTAGGTCAGAAGGTGGTAAGCGGTCCGGATGCGGCACCCGAGGTTGGCAACACCCTCCCGCTGTCGAAAATCCCCGTAGGTACGCTCATCCATTGTATCGAACTGCGTCCCGGCCAGGGTGCCAGCATGGCCCGTTCAGCCGGAACGTTCGCTCAGTTGACTTCACGCGAAGGTGACTACGCTATTATCAAACTGCCTTCGGGCGAGACCCGCAAGGTGCTTCTTTCATGCCGTGCTACGGTAGGTGTCGTTGGCAACAGCGAGCACTCACTGGAGTCGAGCGGTAAGGCCGGCCGCAGCCGCTGGCAGGGACGTCGCCCCCACAACCGTGGTGTGGTAATGAACCCTGTCGATCACCCGATGGGTGGTGGTGAGGGCCGTCAGAGCGGCGGACACCCGCGCTCTCGTACCGGTCTTTATGCCAAGGGCCTGAAGACCCGCTCGCCGAAGAAACATTCTTCGAAGTATATCATTGAAAGAAGAAAGAAGTAATATCAGATAAAAGAAGAAGACAACTATGAGTCGTTCGCTTAAAAAAGGACCATTTATCAGCGTAAAGCTCGAAAAGAAGGTGGCTGCGATGGAGGAAAGCGGCAAAAAGTCTGTTATCAAGACCTGGAGCCGTGCCTCTATGATTTCTCCGGATTTCGTAGGCCACACTTTCGCAGTGCACAATGGTAACAAGTTCATACCTGTCTACGTGACTGAAAACATGGTGGGTCACAAGCTTGGCGAGTTCGCCCCGACACGTACCTTCCGCGGCCACGGCGGCAACAAGAAGAAATAATGGCCCTAATCACTAAAGAATAAAAAGACACAATATACAATGGGTGTAAGAAAAAGAAACTCAGCAGACGCCATTAAGGAGGCCCGCAAGAGCGAATATTTCGCCAAACTCCGTAATGTGCCTACGTCGCCCCGCAAGATGCGCCTCGTAGTCGATATGGTGCGTGGTCAGGAGGTGTTCAAGGCTCTCGGCATCCTTAAGTTTTCGAATAAAGAGGCATCTGTCCGTGTGGAGAAGCTGCTCCGCTCGGCCATAGCCAACTGGGAACAGAAAAACGATCGCAAGGCCGAGGCAGGCGAACTCTACGTGAAGACAATCTTCGTGGACGCCGCTCCGATGCTGAAGCGCCTGCGTCCCGCACCGCAGGGCCGCGGATACCGCATCCGCAAGCGCTCCAATCATGTGACTCTGTTTGTGGATACTATTAATAACGATAAAGACTAATTCGCAAGATGGGACAGAAAGTTAATCCGATAAGCAACCGTCTGGGCGTAATCCGCGGTTGGGACTCCAACTGGTACGGCGGCAAGAAATACGGCGAGACTCTCCTTGAGGACTCAAAAATCCGTAAGTATCTCCGCACTCGTCTTGCAAAGGCAAGCGTATCGAGAATCATCATCGAGCGCACTCTCAAGATGGTCACTGTGACTATCTGCACTTCACGCCCGGGCATGATTATAGGCAAGGGCGGCAAGGATGTCGACGCACTGAAGGAGCAGCTGAAGAAGCTCACCGGCAAGGAGGTGCAGATCAACATCTATGAGATCAAGCGTCCCGAACTCGATGCAGAAATCGTGGCAAGCAACATCGCGCGTCAGATTGAGAACAAGGTGGCTTACCGCCGCGCCATCAAGATGGCAATCCAGTCGACAATGCGTATGGGCGCCGAGGGCATCAAGGTGCAGGTATCGGGCCGTCTGAACGGAGCCGAAATCGCACGCTCCGAGATGTTCAAGGAGGGTCGTACACCCCTGCACACACTGCGCGCCGACATCGACTACGCTCTGGTAGAGGCACTCACCAAGGTGGGTATCCTCGGTGTGAAGGTGTGGATCTGCCGTGGCGAAATCTATGGCAAGAAGGAGCTTACTCCCTCATACGCCATCGATGTCAAGGAGCCGGCACGTCCGCAGGGCGGCGGCCGCAAGGGCGGTTTCCGCAACAAGAAAAACAACAATCGTTAATCCATCCCCAACAGAGATAAATCATGTTACAACCTAAGAGAACAAGATACCGCCGTTCGCAAAAGGGCCGCATGAAAGGTGAGGCCCAGCGTGGCAATCAGCTCGCTTTCGGTTCGTTCGGCATCAAGACTCTTGAGTCGAAATGGATCACCGGACGTCAGATTGAGGCTGCCCGTATCGCCGTGACCCGCTATATGCAGCGTCAAGGTCAGATTTGGATCCGCATCTTCCCCGACAAGCCGATCACAAAGAAGCCTGCCGAGGTGCGAATGGGTAAAGGTAAAGGTAACCCTGAAGGTTTCGTAGCGCCCGTCACTCCGGGCCGTATCCTGATCGAGGTCGAAGGCGTAAGCTACGACATCGCAAAGGAGGCACTGCGTCTGGCAGCTCAGAAACTTCCGGTTATCACTAAGTTTGTGGTGCGCCGCGACTACGATCCGTCGCAGACCGTCTGATAGACTACTACCGCTCCGAGGGACCCGGATTTACCGGCCCCTCGGGGGGCGTCTGATATCCCCGACGGCACTTCCGCCCCGGCTCCTGTCAGAAGGAGAGGGGGGAGGTGCCGTCGGCCACATTCAGCGGAATCATAGCGGAATGGCTTAAAATAGTGTAATAAGTATTCGGAAGCATTGTCGTGCATCACATAAATAAAGTGAAAAGTGCGGAAATGTCAGATATTTGCATTAATTTTGCAGCCGAATTGGATTTCATGCGTGAGGGCGTGAAGCGCGTCCTTATGTGCAAACCCGATAAACCGAGATAATTAAAAATGAAAAAGGAAGAAATCAAGGAATTAAGCATTCCCGAACTGCGTGCCAGCATAGAGGCCGCCGAGAAGGCTTATCGTGAATTGAAAGTAACGCACGCGATTGCTCCCATCGACAATCCCTCCAAGATTACAAAAAATCGCAAAGAGATTGCCCGCTTGAAGACCGTGCTGCGTCAGAAGGAACTTGCCGAGGCAGCTTCCAAGTAATCCACCCCTATTTTAAGTATTTGAAAAAATGGAAGAAAAGAGACATTTGAGAAAAGAAAGAATCGGGGTCGTTTCCAGCAACAAGTGCGACAAGACCATCACTGTCGAGATCAAGTGGAAAGAGAAACACCCCATCTATGGTAAGTTTGTCAACAAGACAAAGAAGTACCATGCCCATGACGAGAACAACGAGTGCTCTGTAGGCGATACAGTGCGCCTGATGGAGACCCGCCCCCTGAGCAAGACCAAGAGATGGAGACTGGTAGAAATCATCGAAAAAGTTAAGTAATTATGATACAGAGTGAATCACGTTTGACAGTTGCAGATAACAGTGGTGCGAAAGAAGCACTCTGCATTCATGTACTTGGCGGAACCGGTCGCCGTTACGCTTCGGTAGGCGATATTATCGTAGTGACTGTAAAGAGCACAATCCCCTCTTCCGACGTGAAGAAGGGCACAGTCAGCAAGGCTGTAGTAGTACGTACGAAAAAGGAAGTGCGCCGCGCAGACGGCAGCTACATCCGTTTCGACGACAATGCCTGTGTGCTCCTTAACAATGCCGGCGAGCTTCGCGGCACACGTATCTTCGGCCCGGTAGCCCGTGAGCTCCGCGGCACCAACATGAAGATCGTCTCGCTTGCTCCCGAAGTACTTTAATATCCCGCTATCAGTAAAGTAAGAAACAATGGCAAAATTACATATCAAAAAGGGCGATACGGTCTATGTCAACTCTGGCGACGACAAGGGTAAGACCGGCCGTGTGCTCGAAGTGCAGCCCAAAAAGCAGCGCGCCGTCGTGGAGGGCGTCAATATCATCTCCAAGAGCATGAAGCCCAATGCGAAATATCCCCAGGGTGGCATCGTCAAGATGGAAGCCCCCCTCCATATTTCCAAACTCAATCCCATCGATCCGAAATCAGGCAAGCCTACCCGCGTAGGCCGCAAGCTTAATGAAGATGGCAAGCTGGTAAGAATCGCAAAACGTTCAGGAGAGGAGATTAAGTAATGGCAACTACACTTGGTAAAGACTATAAGGAACGCATCGTTCCCGAGCTCCAGAAGGAGTTCAATTACAGCACTGTGATGCAGGTGCCCCGCCTGGAGAAGATTGTAATCAACCAGGGCCTCGGCGCCGCCACTCAGGATAAGAAACTCATCGAGACCGCTCTCAACGAGATTACGGCTATTACAGGCCAGAAGGCTGTGCCCACTCTCTCAAAGAAGGATATTTCTAACTTCAAACTGCGTAAGAAAATGCCCATCGGCGTGATGGTGACTCTGCGCAAGGATAAGATGTATGAGTTCCTGGAGCGTTTGGTGAAGGTGGCTCTGCCCCGTATCCGTGACTTCAAGGGTATCAACTCCAAGCTCGATGGCCGTGGCAACTACACGCTCGGCATCACAGAGCAGATCATCTTCCCCGAGATCAATATCGATAACGTGCCGAAACTTCAGGGTATGAACATCACTTTCGTGACTTCAGCTCCCACCGATGAGGAGGGCTTCGCTCTGCTCAAGAAGTTTGGCCTTCCCTTCAAACACGAAAAATAATCCCCGAGATATGGCAAAAGAATCAATGAAAGCCCGTGAGGTGAAGCGCCAGAAGATGGTAGCAAAGTACGCTGCCAAGAAGGCCGCCCTCAAGAAGGCCGCTCTGGCTGATGCCGACGGCAACATCGATTACGAGGCACTCACCAAGCTCCAGAAGCTTCCTAAGAACGCTTCAAAAGTGCGTCTGCACAACCGTTGCGAGCTTACAGGCCGTCCGAAAGGCTATATGCGTCAGTTCGGCATCTCCCGTATTCAGTTCCGCGAGATGGCTTCCGCAGGTCTGATCCCCGGCGTGAAGAAAGCAAGCTGGTAATCAAATCTCGGTCGCACACTGCGCCGCCGCAACATCCTTTGTGGCAACGCAGTCGTTACCGTCGAATCATACGAAGTCCGCTGCAGCACGAAAGTGCGCAGCGGACTTCAGCAGTTTTATGAGGTTCAATCTTTGTTGCACACATTTTATACTCAAATAATATAGATTGATAAATGCAGCTTTGCCAAAATTATATCGTGTAGTTTTAGTTAGTAGCTATAGGCTGTAATGATTTGAAAATCAGAATAGTAGAATGCATTGCGGTGCGGAAATTGCCGAATCCCTCATTTTGCATTATAGAATTATTTGGAGAATTAAAATTTTTTTCATTATATTTGCGACTGTTTAGAGAACTTTCAATACATATCACACTGTATTGCTTGTCTTTTACACAGCCTAATAGTGATCATTAATTATATTGTTTAACCCTAAAACTTCACTCCAAATGAACATAAACGATATGGAAGCCCTTCTGGATCAAGAGATGGAGGTAGTGCGTGGCGGAGTTACACCACAAGTGTGTACCTGCGAAACAGGAGCCTATGTGGCAACTTCCGGTGGTGAATGTCATTGCAAGTCCGGTGCTCTACTGGATGGTGGACCAGCTGAGTCATGCACCTGTGGCCAAGGTGCCATGTTAAAGAGAGGCACTATTGTCAACCCACCTCCGGGTTTAGGTTGCACTTCAGGCTTTATGGGCTAAATGTAAGGGGTGATTGACTGTATATCATTCAGTCACCCTCTTTTAAATTCTGTAATCAACCTAACACAGTTAATAATATGTACGTATCATTAGCCCCGGGATATACGATTCGAAATGACCGCGATTGTTCTTATGTGGTTAAGATTGAGAGAATTCCTGATACCGCAGACATAAATCTTGGAGGACTTGCCATACCATCTTTTTTGGGATATGTAATATCTAATCTCGGGCATCTCCCATATGAGGAAAATTTGCAAAAAATTTCCGAACTTACCGGTATATCAGCAAAGTTGATAAGTAAATTTCTGAATCAACTAATTGAAAATCCGGAACCACGCAAAATTAAAATCAATGAGCCGGTATCTATTATATTCCCACCGAACTTTCTAAGAAAGTATGATATCCCGACGTCGAGTAAGCATTATGATGTTGCAGATTTCAATTGGAAGAATGATTACATATATGCACGACCCTCTGTGCCCTTTTCAGTGAATCTGATGGTCACAACAAAGTGCACTACCGACTGCAAATACTGTTATGCCAATCGAGGACTTAAGTCCCTTTTAACTACGGATGAAATGATTGACCTTGTTAATCATCTCAAGGAAATTGGGGTAGTTAATCTAAGTCTGACAGGAGGTGACATTTTTGCTCATGAAGGTTGGGAACGGTTGCTAAGAGCCATAGTGGAATTGGGATATAACCCATTTCTGTCAACCAAAACACCACTTGCGCGAGAGGAAGTACGCATTCTCAAGGATTTGGGTTGTACTGAGTTCCAGTTCTCAATAGATTCAAGTATTCCGAAGGTGCTACATGAGCTTATAAATGCCGATATGGATTATATTGCTCGTGTAAGAAAGATGTTTAATGCGTGTATAGAATATGGCCTGCAGGTTAATGCCCGTACCGTATTGACAAGCCTTAACAGTGATTTGCCATCAATTATACAGCTTCATGAATTCCTGAGAGAGTTTGAATGTGTGCAAGAATGGAGTCTTACTCCGGCTTTTTTTTCGGAGTATAAAACACAGAACTACAAATATCTTAAACCTGATAATCAGGAATTTGAGATTCTGTATGACTATCTAAAAGCTGCTGATTCAAAACTCAAGATTACGGTCAATCGGCTTGACGAGAATGGGTACAGTCTGAAACGATGTGATACGGTAGAAAACTTTGTAAGGCAGAATACGATATGTCTTGCGAACAGTACTGTAATTTCTGTTCTGGCAAATGGAAAATGCAGCATATGTGAAATGCTTTACGAGCATGAAGAGTTTGTATTGGGCGACATAAGGACTCAACCTATTGAGGAACTTTGGAACTCACCGAAAGCGCTTTATCTTTACAGTCCGCCGCAGGAAGATGTCAGTTTGCTCTCGCCCTGCCGTAAATGTAAGGTATATGATTCGTGTAAGCAAAGTATGGGTAAGAGGGTTTGCTATATGGATATCATGAAGAGCGGCGTATCGCACGATGGTCCGGATCCACGATGTCCGGAAGCTCCGGATACTGATAAGATTCTTTAAAACATACTATAGAGTCATGAATGCGAATATCATATATCATAATCTTGCTAAAGAAAGAGGCATGGGATCTGCGTACCGCAGATTGCTTTGTGTCATTCTGTCTATGTTGCTGCTTGGAATAGTGATTGAGAGTAATCTGTCTGCAAAAGAGATATTGGTGCTTTCAGCCCGTGACAGTTTGCCGGTAAACAGTGCTGCAATTACTGTATATAATGAATTCCGTGATTCTATAGCCTGTACATCATCAGATGATTCCGGTAGGGCATCGATATTGAGCGAAGGCAGATATGTGATGGTAAGGCATGATATGTTTGTGCCACTCATGAGCAAGCTCCGGCAAGGGGAGAAGACCGACACTCTGCGGCTTAAAAATGTCACTGAGATTGATGAACTGGTGGTAGATGCCTCCGGAAACGAAGGCAAAGGGTTCAGCCGCAGCTACTATATACCACGTGAAGACATGAAGCGCTATATCAACGTACTGCAGTCCCTCAATGAGATTCCTAATCTGATAGTGATGTCGGATGATGATATATATTTTGAAGGGAGCGGTAATGTGAAACTTCTGCTTAACGGAGTGGATACGTCAATCATTGAAGTACGTGCGCTTGATAAGGATGACATATTGCGGGTAGATACATACAGCGTAGCTCCACCACGATACAGGATTGAGGGGTATGAATCCGTGATCGATATAATCACGAAAAGCTCGCTGGTGGGAGGTAATGCTTCAGTATCAATCAATCAGGCTCCATATCCGTTGATTGGTCGGAATTCAGCAGCCATATTCCACAATTACAACAAATCACGATTCTATGCTGTATATTCCAATTCAAATGGACATTACAGACGTGAACGCCAATCGGAGTTCCTGGATTATGAGTTTGACGGCGTATCCTACTATAAACATAAGGAGGGCCTTGATTCACATGCTGATATTGATGAGAATTCACTTACATTAGGATATCAGTTGGTTGATCCGGGTTCATATATGTATAGTGTAAAACTCAGCGGAGCTTTATCCCGCAATGGGCATGATATGCTTCAGCGAGTCAGTTCTCAGTCAAATCCTACGCCTTATGATGCAGATAATGAAGTGTATATCGGCACAAATGATTTTGTGCTGAACAATTACTTTGAGAAAACGTTTGGCGAGGGTGGCAATAGGAGCACATTGGTAGCAAATCTGACGCTGCAGCGTGCCAATTCCGATTATATGTCCGCATACCGTGAATTTGAACTTGGCGGGACTATCCCCTCTGTCAATGCGTGCTCCGAATATGATATACAGTACAGTAATGCGGTAGCCAACCTGATATATTATCTCCCCGGTAAGAGTTGGGGAAGTCTGGGTTTTTCACTTTATGACGGCTATAACTGCAGTCGGTATAAGGAGCCGGGAAACAGTACGATGCAACGTATGAATTCGGCAGGAGCATGGACGCAGTATACAGGGTATTTCAATAAATTCGTGGTCATGTCGACTGTTGGACTTGAAAACCAATATATTGATGTGTCGGTAAATGGCAATAAGTACAATAAATGGCGACCTTCCGTATTGGCGTATCTTTATTATGTGCCACTTCAGAACCTGCAGTTCAGATTGAGTTATTCGTACTCTACCTCCAATCCCTTGATATCGCAGCTCAGTCAGACGTATCAGTGGCTTGATACGCGACTCATATTCCATGGTAATCCGGATCTGCATTCTTATACTACCCATAAGCTGGGACTCGGAATCAATTATTACTTCAAATATCTGGAGATTAGCTTCAGCGGATATTATACCGATACTCCGTGGCGAATTTGCGAGAATTTCCAAAAGGGACCCGACAGTATGATTGAGACTCTGATAAATCTTGATAAATACCGAGACTTGAGCGGACAGTGTCAATTTACTGTCAAGCCTCTTGGCTCGAGTGTATGGACACTTGACGCACTTGTAGTGGGAGCCGTGATTAAGGGGGCGAGTCCCACCTATGCCTGGACCGGATACAGATACCAGTTTATGGCGAGCACGGCAGTCAACCTCGACAAATGGTCGATTTCGGCATCATACCAGTATCCCGGAAGAGTGGCCGTGGGTCAACTGATACGACCGCGCACGCAGGCATATAGTGCAAGATGCTATTACCGTCCGAATGAGAACATTGCAGTGGGTCTAAGTATAGAGTGCCCGTTCAGCAAAGGATGGAAGGAGTCGGAGCGCACGGTTAAGGAATCGCCCGTACAGATGATTACTGAATACCGCTCAGGCGATCGTGCTAATCTTGTGAGTCTGATGTTTGAATGGAATATTTCATATGGTAAAAATCGAGCCTCACGGCAGAACCACCGCATCAATATCCTTACGGAAGAAAAGGGAGTACTCCGGAAGTAAATTAGAAGTGAGGTGAGTACAATGAAGCTGATACCAAATCACAGCTGTGCAGGATGAATGCGTTATCTGGCTAATCAGGCAGATGTCAAGATCCCCTCTCTTGGATATCTGCCTGATTACATATAAAACAGGACTACTGGCGGGTGCCGGCGTGAGGATTGTGATTGGTCTTTACAGTAAAGCCATTAAATAGAAATTCAATAGGTTACAAAGAGGTTACAAAGAAATTACGATAATTTTCTCAGTTTGAGTCCGTAAAATTTTGATTTTTCGGAAATTCAAGCTATCTTTGCAGAGTTTTTGAGCTTATTGGCAGAGTAACGCCTGCCGATAGGCCCTTAAACATATGAGAGTATTAAATATTGTTCAGTATATCTGAATCAATTTAACAACCAAAACAATGACTGATCCAATAGCAGATTATCTGACTAGATTGAGAAACGCCATCCACGCCGGACACCGCGTGGTTGAGGTTCCCTCATCGAAGATGAAAAGGGAGATCACAAAAATCCTTTTCGACCAGGGCTACATCCTGAACTACAAGTTTGAGGAAGGCCAGAATCCGCAGGGCACAATCAAGATTGCCCTCAAATACGATCCCATCGAGAAGGTGAGCGCAATCAAAAACCTTCATCGCGTATCGCGTCCGGGTCTCCGCCAGTACACCGGTTACAAGGAGATGCCCCGTGTGCTCAACGGTCTGGGTATCGCAATTCTCAGCACCTCACAGGGTGTGATGACCAACAAAGAAGCCAAAGAGAAGAAAATCGGCGGCGAAGTGCTGTGTTACGTATATTAATCAAAGGAGGTATCGAATATGTCAAGAATAGGTAAAGCCCCGATTGAGATACCTGCCGGCGTAACAGTCCAGGTAAATGGCAATGTAGTGACAGTCAAGGGTCCCAAAGGGGAACTGTCGCAGGAAATCAATCCCGATATCAATGTAGCTGTAGAGGATGGCCACGTAGTAGTGACACGTCCTGATGACGAGCGTGCCCATCGTTCGATGCATGGCCTGTACCGCGCCTTGATTCACAATATGGTGGTAGGCGTTTCTGTGGGCTATAAGAAGGAGATGGAGCTTGTAGGTGTGGGTTATCGCGCCACATCGACCGGCCAGGTGCTTGAACTTGCCCTCGGCTTCTCACACGCAATCTTCATCAAGCTTCCCGGTGAAATCAAAGTGGAGGCCAAATCAGAGCGTAACAAAAACCCGCTTATTATCCTTGAGAGCGCCGACAAGCAGCTTCTCGGCCAGGTATGCGCCAAAATCCGCTCTCTGCGTAAGCCTGAGCCTTACAAGGGTAAAGGTATCAAGTTTGTGGGCGAGATCATCCGTCGCAAATCGGGTAAGTCAGCTAACGCGAAATAATTAAAACAGCACAGAAATGGTATCTAAGATAGATAGAAGAAATAAAATCAAGACCCGTATCCGCGGCAAGATTTCCGGCACAGCCGAGCGTCCGCGCATGAGCGTGTTCCGCTCCAACAAGGGCATCTACGTGCAGGTAATCGACGATCTGGCCGGTGTGACACTGGTCGCAGCTTCCTCCAAGGGTCTTGAGGGGGGCACAAAGAGCGAAGTCGCTGCCAAGGTAGGCGCTGAAATCGCCAAAAAGGCACTTGAGAAAGGTATCAGCACAGTGGTATTCGACCGTAACGGTTACCTTTTCCACGGACGCGTAAAATCTTTGGCCGACGCAGCACGCGAGGCCGGTCTTAAATTTTAAAAGAAATCATGGCTAAGAACAATAGAGTTAAATCCACAAATGATTTGGAATTGAAAGACCGTCTTGTGGCCATCAACCGTGTGACCAAAGTCACCAAAGGCGGACGTGCTTTCAGTTTTGCAGCCATCGTCGTAGTCGGCAATGAAGACGGCATAATCGGCTGGGGCCTCGGCAAGGCCAACGAGGTGCAGGCAGCCATCGCCAAGGGCGTGGAGACTGCAAAAAAGAACCTTATACGTGTGCCCGTCCACAAGGGTACAATCCCCCACGAGCAGAGCGCCAAGTTCGGCGGCTCACGCATCTTCCTCAAGCCCGCATCCGAGGGTACCGGTGTGAAGGCCGGCGGCGCTATGCGTGCAGTGCTTGAGAGTGTGGGTATCACCGACGTGCTTGCGAAGTCAAAAGGCTCGTCCAATCCCCACAACCTTGTGAAGGCCACAATCGAGGCACTCAGCGAACTGCGTTCTCCCGCTCAGGTGGCGGCAGTGCGCGGCATTCCGGTTGAGAAAGTGTTTAACGGCAAATAAGATTAGAGACAATGGCACAGATAGCAATCAAACAGATCAAGAGCCGTATCAACTGTCCGGCTGTGCAGAAACGCACACTCGACGCACTGGGTCTGCGCAAAATGAACCAGACTGTAGTGCATGAAGACAATGCTTCAATCCGCGGCATGGTGAAAGCCGTGCATCACCTTGTGGAAGTTGCAACACTCTAACCTCTTAAAACCGCACTATAACAATGGAACTTCATAATCTCAAACCCGCTCCTGGCAGCAACAAGAAAAACAAACGTGTGGGCCGTGGCCCGGGCAGCGGTTACGGTGGCACTTCGACCCGTGGTCACAAGGGTGCCAAATCGCGCTCCGGCTATAGCCGCAAAATCGGCTTCGAAGGCGGCCAGATGCCCCTTCAGCGCCGTGTGCCTAAATTCGGCTTCAAGAATATCAACCGTAAGGAGTACAAAGCCATCAATCTCGAGGCTCTTGAGGCTCTCGCAGCATCCCGCAATCTGGAAAAGATTACAGTCGACGATCTGCGCGCTGCCGGACTTGTGTCCAAGAACAGCCTCGTGAAGGTGCTTGGCAATGGCGCTCTGACACGCAAAATTGAAGTCGAGGCCGATGCATTCTCCAAGAAGGCAGAAGAGGCAATCCAGGCAGCCGGCGGAAGCGTAATCAAAAAATAACAACTCAAAATGGGATTTACTCAGACAATAAAAAATATCTGGAGCGTAGAAGACCTTCGCCACCGCATCGGAGTGACGTTGCTGCTGGTGATCATCTATCGCTTCGGATGCTATGTAGTGCTACCGGGCATTAATCCCGACTCGCTGAGCGCACTGCAGAACTTCACTTCCGACGGTCTGATGCAGCTGCTCGACATGTTCTCGGGCGGTGCCTTCTCGCAGGCTTCTATATTTGCCCTCGGCATCATGCCCTACATCACGGCCTCAATCGTGATCCAGCTTCTCGGCATGGTGCTCCCGGCATTCCAAAAGATGCAGCGCGAGGGTGAGAGCGGGCGGATGAAGCTCAACCAGTATACCCGTTATCTTACAGTGCTGATCCTCGTGCTTCAGGGTCCGGCTTATCTGATGAACCTCCAGTATCAGGTCAAGGCAGCCGGCGGCTATGTGGATATGGGCTTCTGGACTGTGGCATTCATGACGATTGTGCTTGCGGCCGGCTCCATGTTTATCATGTGGCTCGGCGAGCGTATCGACCAGAAGGGTGTGGGCAACGGTATCTCGTTCATAATCCTTATCGGTATCATCGCCCGTCTGCCCGAGGCATTCTTCCAGGAATTCACCTCTCGTCTGCTCAATTCGGCAGGCGGCGGTCTGGTACTCTTCCTTGTTGAAATCGTGATTCTGCTTGCAGTGATTGCCGGAGCTGTGTTGCTCGTGCAGGGCACTCGCAAGGTGCCCTTGCAGTATGCGAAGAAAGTCGTGGGCAACAAGCAGTTTGGTGGCGCCTATAAGTATATCCCGTTGAAAGTGAATGCCGCAGGTGTGATGCCCATCATCTTCGCCCAGGCCATCATGTTCATTCCGGTGACACTGGCCGGCTTCTCGACAGACCACACCGGTCTGCTCGGCAGTCTGACCAACATGTATGGCTGGACGTACAATATCATCTATTTCCTGATGATTGTGGCTTTCACATATTTCTATACAGCCATCACGGTGCGTCCGGCTCAGATGGCCGAGGAAATGAAGCGCAACAATAGTTTCATCCCCGGCGTGAAGCCCGGTAAGCCGACTGTGGAGTATCTTGACTCCATCATGTCGCGCATCACACTGCCCGGCTCAATCTTCCTGGGCATTGTGGCCGTGATGCCCTCGATAGCTTATGTATGCGGTCTGAACAGAAGTTTCGCCCAGTTCTTCGGCGGCACGTCGCTGCTGATTCTGGTAGGTGTGATTCTTGACACTCTGCGTATCGTGGAGGGACATCTTCTGATGCGTCACTACGACGGACTGATGAAGGATGGCCGCATTCAGGGCCGCACCACTGGCAAAGGCGTATTCTAAAGGCGTTTGCAACTGTTAGCGCTAATCGTAAAAGTAAGAAAATGATCTATCTCAAGACACCCGAAGAAATCGAAAAAGTGCGCCGCGCATCCGATTTGGTGAGCCGCACTCTCGGTGAGGTGGCGAAGTGGGTAGCCCCCGGCATCACCACCCAGCGTCTTGACACCATAGCACGTGAGTTTATCCTCGACAACGGGGGTAGACCCGCTTGCTTGGGTTATGGCGGTTTCCCGGGTACGCTCTGCATCGAGGTCAACGAGACGGTAGTGCACGGGTTCCCCGGAGGTTATGTGCTGAAGGAGGGCGACATCGTGGGCACAGACTGTGTCGTTGAACTTGATGGTTATAACGGCGACAGCTGCTATACGTTCGGCGTGGGTGAAATCGACCCTGCCACCGCCCGGTTGCTCCGGGTGACAAAGGAGTCGCTCTACAAGGGTATCGGCGCTGCGCGCGCCGGGAAGCGAGTGGGCGACATCTCAAACGCTGTGCAGACATTCTGCGAGCGGGCCGGCTACAGTGTGGTGCGCGAAATGTGCGGACACGGTATCGGCAAGAGTATGCATGAAGACCCTGAAGTGCCTAACTACGGGCGCCGTGGCATCGGCCCGCTGCTCAAGCCCAACATGACAATCTGCATCGAGCCGATGATTAATCTCGGCAGCAAGAATATTGTCATTGAGCGTGACGGATGGCAATGCCGCACCCGAGACCGCAAGCCCTCGGCCCACTTCGAGCATACAATCCTCATCACCCCGAATGAACCGGAGATACTCACCACATTCAGATATATCGAGGAGGCCCTCGGCGATAAGGATGTGACCTTCGGTATCCCCGGAGCGGAATGACAGGAGACAGAGAAATTTAATCTTACAGAAGAACCCGAAGTTAATAGACTACGAAATGGCAAAGCAAGCTGCAATCGAACAGGACGGAGTGATTCTCGAAGCGTTGTCGAACGCGATGTTCAAGGTAGAACTCGAAAACGGCCACGAAATCACAGCCCATATCTCGGGCAAGATGAGAATGCACTACATCAAAATACTTCCCGGCGACAAGGTGAGGGTAGAGATGTCGCCCTACGACCTGAGCAAGGGAAGGATCGCTTTCAGATACAAATAATATACCATCAATCAAGATATGAAAGTTAGAGCATCAATCAAAAAGCGCACCCCGGACAGCAAGATTGTCCGCCGCAAGGGTCGTCTTTATGTAATCAACAAAAAGAACCCGAAGTTGAAACAACGTCAGGGCTAACAATTCACTTTGCTAAACAATCCAACATAGAAATATGGCAGTAAGAATAGTCGGCGTAGATTTGCCGCAGAACAAAAGAGGCGAAATCGCCTTGACATATATCTTTGGGATCGGCCGCAGCGCAGCCAAAACAATTCTGAGCAAAGCCGGCGTTGATCTCGACACAAAAGTAAAAGACTGGACTGACGATCAGGCAGCGGCAGTGCGTGAGGTAATCCAGAGCGAATACAAGGTGGAGGGTGATCTCCGCACTGAGATTCAGCTCAACATCAAGCGCCTTATGGATATCGGCTGCTACCGTGGCATCCGTCACCGTATCGGTCTGCCCGTGCGTGGCCAGAGCACCAAGAACAATGCCCGCACACGCAAGGGTCGCAAGAAAACAGTCGCCAACAAGAAGAAAGCTACTAAATAACACTAAGACATGGCAAAAAAGACAGTCGCAGCAAAAAAGAGAAATGTCAAGGTTGACGCAATGGGTCAGCTGCACGTGCATAGCTCTTTCAACAACATCATCGTGTGTCTGGCCAACAGCGAGGGTCAGGTTATCTCCTGGTCGTCGGCAGGCAAGATGGGCTTCCGTGGCTCAAAGAAGAACACCCCCTATGCAGCCCAGATGGCGGCGCAGGATTGCGCAAAGGTGGCCTATGATCTCGGCCTGCGCAAGGTGAAGGCCTACGTCAAGGGTCCCGGCAACGGTCGTGAGTCCGCTATCCGCACAGTGCATGGCGCCGGTATCGAGGTAGTCGAAATCGTAGACGTAACTCCGCTGCCCCACAACGGTTGCCGCCCTCCGAAGAGAAGAAGAGTGTAATAATCCGTAGGCAACTCCTGACACGACATAATTCATCTCAATCCGTTGTCTGCATCCGGACGGTGTCCGCTGTAGCGCCGGCCAAACCGGCAGCGTGAGCGTGACGGAGCATCATCACAGGCTGGCTGATTCCCGATGAGGGTATAAAGGAGGTCTTCCTCCATGCGAATAGACTATCCCGAACAATTGATGCTTCTACATATCTCACAATCGACGTTATGACACACAATGTTCGATAAGTAACTTTCTCTCGATAGTCGCGGCTGCGCTAACGGGAGTCTCCGGAACCCGGAGGGGAATGGCGCCATACTGACGTGCTCCTCACAATTGCTCAGGGCTGACGGTGGCGACGACAGTAGCGTCGCGGATGACAGACAAATAAAAGACAATACACAAAATGGCAAGATACACAGGTCCCAAATCAAAAATCGCCCGTAAATTCGGCGAGGCCATCTTCGGCGACGACAAAGTGCTCGCTAAGAAAAACTATCCCCCGGGCCAGCATGGCGCCAACCGTCGTCGCAAGACTTCGGAGTATGGCATGCAGCTGCGTGAAAAGCAGAAAGCCAAATATACTTACGGTGTGCTGGAGCGTCAGTTCCGCAATCTCTTTGAGAAAGCAGCCCGCACAAAAGGCATCACCGGTGAGGTGCTTCTGCAGCTCCTCGAAGGCCGTCTGGATAATGTAGTATATCGTCTGGGTATCGCTCCCAGCCGTCCGGCCGCCCGTCAGCTCGTGCTCCACAAGCACATCACTGTCAACGGCAAGGTGGTCAACATCGCTTCGTATGCAGTAAAGCCCGGTGATGTAATCGGTGTGCGCGAAAAGTCTAAGTCGCTTGAGGTCATTGCCGACGCTCTGGCCGGTTTCAACCACAGCAAGTATCCTTGGATTGAATGGGACGAAAGCTCCAAGTCCGGACGCTTCCTTCATGTCCCCACCCGCGAGGATATCCCCGAGACTATCAAGGAACAGTTGATCGTCGAGTTGTATTCTAAATAATAAACAATAGAGACCCATGCCAATTTTAGCATTTCAAAAGCCTGAAAAGGTCATCATGCTTGAGGCTGACAATAAATTCGGCAAGTTCGAATTTCGCCCGCTCGAGCCCGGTTACGGCCAGACCATAGGCAACGCTTTGCGTCGCATCCTGCTGTCGTCGCTTGGCGGATTCGCCATCAATTCAATCAAGATTGACGGCGTGGCCCATGAGCTTGACACTATCCCCGGAGTTAAGGAAGATGTGATCAACATGATCCTCAACCTGAAGCAGGTGCGCTTTAAGCAGCTGACCCTTGACATCGAAGCCGAAAAAGCTGTGGTAGAGGTGTCGGGCACAGATGTGTTCAAAGCCGGCGACTTGGGTAAGGTGCTTACGGGCTTCGAGGTCCTCAATCCCGAGTTGGTAATCTGCCATCTCGATGCCAACGCAAGCTTCAAGATGGAATTCACAATCAACAAGGGGCGCGGTTGGGTGCCCGCTGACGAGAACCGTGAGATGATCGGCGCAGCCGATCCCGGGGTTATCGCCATCGACTCAATCTATACTCCTATCAAGAATGTGAAGTATACCATCGAGAACTTCCGCGTTGAGCAGAAGACCGACTACGAAAAGCTCATACTCGAAGTCACCACCGATGGCTCTATTCTCCCGAAGGATGCCCTTAAGGAGGCGGCCAAGATTCTTATCCATCACTTCATGCTCTTCTCCGACGACAAGATGACTCTTGAGACGCCAGCTGATGTTGAGACTGAGGAATTTGACGAGGAGGTGCTCCATATGCGCCAGCTCCTCAAGACCAAACTCTCTGACATGGATCTTAGTGTGCGTGCGCTCAACTGCCTGAAGAGCGCCGAGGTGGAGACTCTTGGCGAACTTGTGGTGTTCAACAAGAACGACCTGTTGAAATTCCGCAACTTCGGCCGCAAGTCGCTCACTGAGCTTGACGAGCTGCTGGCCAACCTCAACCTTTCATTCGGGATGGACATCTCAAAATATAAATTAGACAAAGACTAACAGCGATGCGACACAATAAAAAATTCAATCATCTCAGCCGCAAGAAAGGTCACCGCGAGGCGTTGCTCAGCAACATGGCGATCTCGCTGATCATGCACAAGCGCATCTTCACTACAGTTGCCAAGGCCAAGGCTCTCCGCGTTTTCGCAGAGCCCATCATTACCCGCAGCAAAAAAGACGATATGGCTAACCGCCGTCTCGTATTCAGCTACCTCCAGAACAAGGACGCTGTAAAGGAACTTTTCGGTGTGATCGCCGAGAAGGTAACTGAGCGTCCCGGTGGCTATCTTCGTATCCTCAAGACCGGTCATCGTCTTGGCGACAACGCCGAGATGGCAATGATAGAGCTGGTGGACTTCAACGAGTCAATGCTTGAGGCCGGCGAAGGCAAAGGCAAGAAGGCCACACGCCGCTCGCGCAAGAAGAAATCGACAGCTAATGCTCCCGAGGTCGAGGCTCCCGCAGCTGAAGCAGCCGAGTAATCTATCCTTGCCTTTAAATCGCGTTCAGCATCGCGGTGAGTCTTTCTCGCCGGATGCCACAATATTTTCTCCTGAGGGGCGTCACGGTTACCGGCCGCGACGCCCTCTCTTTTCTTTTTTCTTTAATCTTATGAGAAGTCTTGAATCTTATGCGGATGATGCCCGTAAGCTGCGGGCCATGGGCTATAACTGCGCGCAGTGTGTGTTGATGCCTTTTGACGATGTCACTGGTCTCGACCGGGGCTTGGCCGCCCGGCTTGCCTCCGGACTGGGGGCCGGGCTGGGTGCGAAGGGAGAAATCTGCGGTGTGATCAATGCCATGGCCATCGCGCAGGGTTTTGACAAGGGTGAGGCTCCATCCGACAAGGTGGCGTCGATGAAGTGTGCCGGCGGGTTGGCCTCTCAGTTCGCCTCATGCACCGGCGGGCGCCTCCGCTGTGCCGACCTGAAGCAGAAGGGTGCCGCCATGTCATGTGATGCTCTCATCATGAAGGGGATTGAAATCCTTCATGCTCATTTCGCGGAGCAATACGGTGCATGATGTGGACAGTCGGACATAAATCGATGATGGCCGCTGTCGTGGCAGTGGCCGTCAATGGCGCCGCCGCCGTAAGCGCGGCCGATACCGCCACTGTGATATTCGAACCCATGATGCGCACGCTGACTGTCACCGCCAACGGCAACCTTATGGCCGGCCCGGTGCTGCGTCTCGGTTCGAATGACAGGATTGTGTTCAGCTTCGACGAGATAGGCGATGACTGGCGTTATCTGCGTTGCCGACTGCTGCACTGCAATGCCGACTGGCAACCGTCGTCGCTTGTGGAGTCGGAATATGTCGACGGATTCAATTATGCCTCGATTGAAGACTATGCCTTCTCGCGCGACACCTACATACATTATGTCAACTATCAGTTCGAACTCGGTGGCGGCGAATTGCGTCCGATTGTTTCGGGCAATTATCTCTGGCAGGTATATGATGAGTCAGATCCCGATACGGTGCTGCTGCAGGCCCGTTTCAGGGTCTCGGAGGAGAATTGCCGAGTGACGGGGAAGGCCGATGGCCGCACGGACAAGGGGTTCAATACCGAATGGCAGCAGCTGAGTCTGCAGCTGATGCCGGCTTCGCGCGATATAGGCAATCCCTATACAGACATGATTGTGGAAGTCACTCAGAACGGGCGTCCCGACACATCCCGCATGATTTTGCATCCTCAGCGTGTGGAAGGTGACAAGGTAATCTATGAGCATCTGCCGGGTCTGGTGTTTGAGGCAGGTAATGAATACCGGCGTTTCGAGACGGTGCGCAATGATTATCCCGGGATGCGTGTGGACTCTGTAAGATATGAAGAGCCAATGTATCATGCCTATGTGGCATCTGACCTGAGCCGGGCCGGAAAGAGTTATACTTACGACAGCACACAGCGCGGACGTTACAAGATTGATGAATACAATTCAACCGACCCGTCTCTGGGAGCCGATTATATACTTACGCATTTCACTCTTGACATTCCGGAAGTAATCGACGGAGATGTATATATAGAGGGAGATGTGGCTCTGCGGGGATATACGGATTTCAATAAGATGAAGTATGACCGTAGCACGGGGCTGTATCGTCTTTCGATGCCGCTGAAGCAGGGAAGCTACAACTATCAATATGTTGTGCGTCCCGCTGCGGATGCCGGTGATTCGGAGAAGTCGGTCGGAGGTAATTTCGAGTCATTCAGCGGTGGGCAACGCCGGAGTGTGGCTTCCGATGCGGCCTTGATTGAGGGGAATCATTATGAGACGGTCAATGAATACAACGTATATGTGTATTTGCGTAGGCCCGGTTCGCGTGCCGACCGCCTGCTCGGAGCAGCCACGGTCGTGGCCGCCCCGTAATCGGAAGCATCCGTTCCCGAGGGAGGGCATGAAGATAGAGTGAATTGGAAATCAACAGGTAATTAAAATTGAATACCTACTTATTGTAATGCTTGAAATAGGTAAAGATACTGTGGTATCGCTTGATTTAGTGGAGCGTTATTTTCATTGTGACCTTGATGACTGTCATGGCGAATGCTGCATCGAGGGTGATGCCGGGGCTCCGCTCACGGCAGAAGAGGCAGAGTCACTGGAGCGTCTTCTGCCCAGAATATTGCCATATCTCCACGAGAATGCCCGACGTGTTGTAGAGCGGGAAGGAATGAGTTATGTGGATGAAGAGGGCGACCTTGTGACGCAGCTCGTGGATGGCGCCAATTGCGTGTTTACCACTTTTGGTCCCGGAGGGGTATGCCTCTGTGCGCTTGAGAAGGCGAGACGCGAGGGTGAGACTGATTTCTTCAAGCCCATCAGTTGTGCTCTTTATCCGGTGCGTCTGAAAGAGTATGACGGCTTTACGGCAGTTAACTATCATCGTTGGAAAATATGCAAGGGAGCCGAGGTGATGGGACGCGCCAAGGGAGTGCGTGCCTATGAGTTTCTCCGCGAGCCACTTGTCCGTCGGTTCGGGCAGGAATGGTATGACGAGCTGTCGCTCACAGCAGCCGAGTTCTTGCGTCAGGGTGGGAGTGAGGCATTGCTTAAACGCTGATTCTGCATTCTGCATCTCGTGAAGAAGAGAATGTAGATGCAAAATAATTGGCAAAGAAGGGATAAAGATGGTCAAATGAGGGTATTCGGCAAAAAAAAACTCTTTAGATATATGGTAGACTCAAAAATTATTCTTACCTTTGTAGTAGGTAAAAAGCCTATGAACCTAGCATGTAAGAATTTATTTAGTTAAGCCAAGGAGTATGAGATGATTGTGAAATTATCTCATATTTTTTTTGTGTGTAAGTAAGCATTCAGATTGCAATTTGAACCCAGACTTACAATGTATTATTGCTGTCCGGTAAAAAAAGACAAAATCATATATTCTCTACAAATATAACAAGTTACACCTGTTTTACGAAAAAGGGCTTGTCATTTGAGGCGATGTGAAATTGGTAGCATTAAGCATCAAAAAGCCCTTAAAAGGGCTCAAGCCGAAAGCACGGTGCATATGTTAAATTGGGCAATTAGAAGTGT
>ERZ778518.708-NODE-708-length-29301-cov-6.245299_pt1 | contig 29301 bp, 20 predicted proteins | sample MGYA00510340_ERZ778518 | MGnify/ENA primary metagenome ERZ778518 (study PRJEB29527, sample SAMN07138967) | mouse gut metagenome | material: feces | host: mouse | place: China:Nanjing | collected 2016-01-25 ...
CCATCCGGACCATTCTGACAGCATCCTCGCCATCCGGCTAAAATAAAGGCGGTGTCGGTTTTCTGAACGCTATTTGCGCACGAAGACCTTCTTGCCGTCGATAATGTAGATTCCGGTAGATGTGATGCGGTTGATCCGTATTCCCTGAAGGGTGTATATCTTTCCATCCGGTATCAAGTCCGCGTCTATCTCCGTCACGGCGGAACTTCCGGTGATGTCAGTGCTGAAGCTGAAGCTGATTCCTTCTGCTGTTTCCTTGACATCGGTGATGCAGAAGTAAGCGCGGGTGCCGTCACTGTAGAATGGATAATCGTTGTCATCGATATGCCCGAAGCTTGTGCGGCGGGTATCCGTTCCGAGAGTGGCTCGCTTTATGAGACCCGCGCTTGTGCCGGCGTTGCTGTTGGGACGGAACACATACAATTCGAAATCTTTTCCAAGATTGCCTGTTTGCGTGACAAGCGGATTTACGCGATACACCAGCATTCCCCCCGCAGGCAGCGAGGAGTCCCACATGTCGTTACGGTCGCGGTATTCAACCATAAAATACTCCGCACGTGTTCTGTCGGGTCTTATGATGAACGCCACATCATCAGGCGTTTCAGAGGATAGCGGACGCAATGTGTATCTGCCGTTCTGCGAAATCTGCTTTATGTCGGTTCGGGGAAGCCACCCGCCGAAAGGAGAGCCATATTGCATGCGCATGTATGCTGTCAATCCCTGGGGAACGGTCTGGTTGTCGCTCATGAGATCCCATACGTTTACCGGTTCAAGTGTGGAATTGGCATTCCCCTTGGTGGTATAAAGGTCGTAAGCCCCGAGTGTATGAGTCATCTCGTGACAGAGCACACCTGTATTTATTTTCTGAGGAACCATCGATTTGTAGCCGTTGGCTCCATCGAACACCTTGAGATAGTTGCCCACTTTCACACCGCCGAGATAAGCTGTAGCACCCCGGTTGTTGGACGGCCACAGCATCCTTGACGCGCTTTTGTCGCTGTCACCGCATATTATCATGACAATATTGTCTACTTCCCCGTCTCCGTTTGCATCGACAACTATCTTGTCATTTTCATCAATAAACCCGTCGCCATTGAAATCATATGAAGCTAACTTCTCATCCAAAAACAGGCACATATCCTTCACGAGAGTCTTGATCCTGGTGTCGAGCATCAGATCAAGATCCGTATATCCATCCGGATTGGAATTTCCTTTAGGCAAAAAATACCCTACAGGATGAGAATCCACATATTCGAACGGAAGGATAGTGGATTCCCAGTCCATAGAGCCGTAACTCATATCGGAGAAGAAGTTGCGCACTGAGTTCGCGCCCTCCTCCGTAGAGTTAAACATATTGTCGTAATAATCGAAATCGTGTTCCCAAGCCTTGTCCGCTTCATCGGCAAACTTCACAAAACAGACAATGTTCGCCATCTTGTAAGACCCTGCAAAAACAGACATCGATGTTAAAACGACAACCAGTGTAGTGATAAACAATCTAATCATAAGCCACACTCATGACTGAACTGAACCCCCAATGTTGGACATGGTTTATATCAGTTCATTATAGTATTTATTTTATGATCACCTTCTCCACCTTGGAGCCTTGACGACGGATGTAAAGACCCGGCTCATCACCACTCACCTTCACACCCTGCATGTTGAAAAACTCAACAGGAGCGTTGGAATCTTCCATGCCGATTTCACCGACACTTGCACCTCCTGCGGGATATTCGGTCTGTGTGTATGTAAAAAGCCTGATACCTTGTACCAAAAGTGGATATTTGCTATTGTTCCGCATGGCACTGGTAACGCTCTTGCCTTTAGCGGTAGGAAGCTTAAACGAATTTGTTTTATTTGTCACATTCTGAATATCATTCCATTTAAATTGTGAAACTTTTGCAAGAGCAGTGTTAATCCAACCCATCTTTGTATATATCTGAATCACAGAGCAGTCGTTTATAGGGACTATTCCCACTGATCCGTATAATCCCAAACAGATAAGATCATTTTCAGTGGATAGCGCAAGAGAATATTCCGCGATATCAGGGAGCTGAAGCATAATACCCCCTCCAATAGGGTTGTCTCCTCCATAAGAAAGCTTACCATCATTGGGACTGAGGGAAATCGCTCCCGTCCAGGAGCCCTCTTCTCCTTGTTTACCTTCCGCATTATATCCTTTGAGATTGCCATCAAGCGTAGGCTCTTCAAAATCTCCGTTTGAATTCTCCCAAACAGCTGATAAAAGGATAACTTTTTTTCCTTCATTTTCGAAACCGCAATATTTTTCGAGTTTCTCCTGAGTGTCAAACCAGAGCCAACCGTCGGCATCGCAGTCGGCAGGGTCGAAATAGTTATAGGTCTGTTGCGCGTTGGCAATGGATACTGCGGTCAATGCCGCCAGTGTAAGTAAAACTTTTTTCATATTATTCTAATTAAAGGGTTAAAATCTTTAAGTCTTTAGGGTCTTTAGGGTCTCTAAAGTCTTTAAGGTCGCTGAAGTTTGTGGGTCTTTAGGGTCTCTAAGGTCTTTAAGGTCTTTAGGGTCTCTAAGGTCTTTAAGGTCTTTAGAGTCTTTAAGGCCGCTGAAGTTTTTGGGTCTTTAGGGTCTCTAAGGTCCTTAAAGTCCTTAAAGTCCTTAAAGTCCTTAATGACCCTAAAGACCTTAAAGACCCTAAAGTCCTTATTACATTTCCTTCCATCCAGGATTCTGCTCCAAGCCATGATAGCGCACGTCATCCCAATCGAGAGGGAGATAATACTGCTGTGCTCGGAAATACCTGACCACGGTGTTGCGACCGTTGACTGTCGGATTGGAAATCTTCTTGCTGCCGTCTTCATTATATACGATCTTCACTCCGAAAAGCGGATTTGTAGAACCGGTCATCTTCTCTTCGGCAATGTTGTATCTGAGCAAGTCCCAATAGGTGGTTTTCTCAAAAGCGAGTTCCACGCGACGCTCATTCATTATGTCATCCCAGGTCACGGATTCAAGTTCGGGCATATGCACACGTCGACGTATCCTATTCACTTTCTCAAGAGCATCGCCAGTGCGACCTTTCTTGAAATCAATCTCAGCATAATCAAGAAGAAGTTCCGCATAACGCCACAGTATACAATTCTGCGATGAGGCATAAGTGTCGTCTGTGTTTATAGCCTGACTTTCACGAAGGAATTTTGCCATATAATATCCGGTGCGGCTCACGGCTGCAGTCGTGGACGTTCCGTAAGGCGTGAGATCTTCTCCCGCCACTTCCTTACCATCCTGCACAGTGTAGTGAAGATCCATCGTATGCCCTTTCCACTGCGCTCCATCATAGAGAATATTGGCATAGAAACGGAAGTCGCGACCTTCATATGGATTATTCTTGTCATATTCAGAACCCGCTTCGTTGATTCTCTTACCGTTCGCCATACGATATTCGTCCACATGGTTTTGAGTCGGATTGTATGCAGCAGTAGTTCCTCCGAAAGAAGATGCTGCAGCCTCCCTGTCGAGTTTATGTCCGTTGGCACTGTCAAAATTACCGTCATTGGCATGCTGCACTTCCCATATCGACTCCTTGGAATTTTTTGTAAGGAATATGTTGCGGTATTCAGCCACCACTCCGTCACGGTCTGTAGCCATGATCGGAATAAGGTCATATTGGTTAGTGGCTATGACACGATCATATTCAGCCGCAGCAAGGTCCAGAAGCTCCATGGAGCGGTTATCCGGGAAACCGAGAAACCCTTTTTCCTGATTCTGGAAATGGTCGCCTGCAGCCCAGAAATAAGTCTTCGCCTTGAGCATATAACACACACCCTTTGTAGGGCGACCGACATCCGACGCCGAGTTGGACACAGATAAAAGTTTGGATGCCTCCTCCGCCTCTTTGGTTATGAACTCCACCATCTCCTCGTATGTGGCACGCGGGAATTTAACATTATCCACCAATGGGTCATAGGGGCGGGTTATTATCATGGTTCCCCCGAAAGAACGGAGCATCAGATAATAATAATATGCACGGAAGAAATGCGCTTCGCCAAGAACCCTGTCTTTAACGGAAGGCGAGAGCTTATCCTGATTCTCCAGAAGAATATTTATAGAATTGATCTGAGTGTAATATCTCAGCCAGTCTGTCTTGCCACGGGTCGTTATATCCTGCGCCATGCTCTTGAGGATGTTGCCGTAGTCACCATTATACCAGTCACGCTTGCCCACTGTAAGCTGATCTCCATACCATGGCTCATACTCCGCACCGAGACCTTTCATTATGGTGGTCACATATGTATAGAAACCGCGATCCATATTACGGTACCATGGCAACACATATTCGTCAAGCAGCAGGGGGTCTTCCCAGATCACTTCGGCAGGAAGCTTGTCATTGGGGAAGTCACGGAACAAGCTGTCGCAAGATGTGAATCCGGCAACACCCGCAAGTCCAAGACCTAAAGAGAGAAATATATTTTTGATTTTCATCTTATCTTAAAGAGATAGGGATTATAATAATTATAATAACTGTATAGATTAGGTTATGTTACGCAGATCCTACAAACCGAAGTTAAGTGTAACGCCATACGTGCGGGAGAGCGGGTAGCCACGCAATGACTCCGGATCCATGTTATGGAGCGAAGAAATCGTGAAGAGGTTACCGCCCTGGAGTGCAACATCAAGCGAAGATATCTTTGCGCGCTTCAACCATTTCGAGGGGAAACGATAACCTATAGTCAGTGCCTTCAGACGCAGGAAGTCGCATTCCTTAACCCAGAATGTGCTCTCTTTACGGTTGTTATCGCTTGACGAAGCAAATTTCAGTCTGGGATATTCCGCTCCCGGATTTTCAGGAGTCCAGGTGTTGGTCATATGATAATCCTGGAAGCGCTGGAGCGAACGGCTTTCAAGCGTATACAGTTCTGTGATCTTCTGGTTATATCCTGCCACTCCTTGGAACTGTGCCGACATATATATACCCTTCCATGATGCCGAAAGGCTGATACCGTAATTCAGGTCCGGACGCGAAGAATTTTTCACATACACACGGTCGTTTGACGTCAGCACCTTATCTCCATCCTGGTCAACATACTTGATGTCTCCGGGAGCGAGAGTGGCATTGCCCATGCCATCCTGATCAACGGGCCAGTTGGCTATCTCCTCATAGCTCTGGAAAAGTCCGGCAGCCTCATAAAGCGACCATACGAGATACGGTTTACCGGCACGACGCAAATTGGGCAGCTCCGCAGACTCGTCTCCATAATCGAGCACCTTATTGTTGGATACCGAGAGATTCACGCCCACGCTATATTTGAAATCACCCACAGTGTTCAGGTGCTTGACAGAGAAATCCCAACCCTGGAAACGTATCTTACCGATATTTATGTTCGGCACAGAGCCGTCATTACCTACTGACGGCGGGAACAGATATGACGGTGCGCTTGTCACAAGGTTAGTGCGGTAACGTTGATAGTATTCAACGGTAGCGTTAACACGGTTATTCCAGAAACCGAGGTCAATGCCCACGTTCCAGTCTTTAGATTTACCCCACTGAAGATTCTCGTTGGGTATAGTGCCGGTGGAAACCATGATACCGGGGGCGAAATTGCCACCTATAGGATAACCTCCGTTCGGACTGAACATATATTGCTTAAGATAGCTGTAATCTCCCACACCGCCGTCATCACCGAGGATACCTACAGAACCGCGCAATTTGGCGAACGATATCATATCGCCGGGGATACGTTCGAAGAATTTCTCATTTGATATGACCCACGATGCAGAAAGCGTCGGGAAGAAACCCCAGCGATGCTCAGGCGCGAAACGCGTGGAACCGTCAACACGGAAACTGAACTCGGCGAAATAACGCGACGCGTAACCGTATGTGGCACGACCGACAAGCGAAGCCCTCTGGCTATAATATTCCGATCCGACAAGCTGTCCGGTGGAGGTAGATCCGATAATTTCGGGGTATTGACCCGGAAGATTAGGATTTGTGCCGTTGATATACTTATTGTTGTAATCCTGATAATTCGCTACAAGCAGACCGGTAACATCGTGTTTCTCTGCAAACGTATGATTATAATTCACGCCCAACTCCACAAGCTTGTTGTTGATTGTCTGCCACCTGTCCTTAAGCGTGATTTTCGCGTTGGGATACACGGTTTTGGAGTCGATGGAAGTTGTTCCCGTAGCTTCGTCATACAGATAGAGAGTAACCGGCTTACGATATTCCGAAGAGTTCTGGTGGTTGAGGTCGAGAGTCCCCTTAAGGTAGACCTGCAGACCGTCGACACCGGGAATCTTATAGCGCAACTGGGCATTGATGGTATGGTAATCCGACTTCACCTTGTTGTAACCGCCGAGACCTTCCACGTTGATAAGGGGATTGGAACCTTCGATGCTGGCAAGATTGCCGTCAGTGAAGCGGAGCACCTGCAACGGGGAGAAACTATAAGCCGCATCAATAGTAGTGTATGATGAATTTTTATTGGAAGACACATTTCCGGTAAGGTCAACCGACATTGAAAGACCTTTGAAGAGGTCTGCGTCAACCTTTGCAGAATAGTTGAACCTGTCCCTGCTCACGTTCGAATACAGACCTTTCGTATTCGTATAACCTGCCGACACAAAATAGCGCACGGACTTCACACCACCCGAAACCGAAAGGGTGTAGCGCTGCGAGTGTCCCCACTTGTCGAGATAGTTAAGCAGGTTTTCGTTTCCATACAGGTTTGGATTGGAACGGATCGCGTCAAGATCATATTTAGTGTAGACATCGCTTCCCGATTCCTCTACCACACGGTTATAAAGCTCCGCAAACTGGTAGCCGTCAAGGAACTTGGGAAGATACGTAGCCTCCTGGAAGTTGAACTGTCCGCGAAAATTCACACGCGCCCTGCCGCCATCCTTGCCGCGCTTTGTCTGCACGAGGATAACGCCATTTGCCGCACGCGCTCCGTAAACAGCCGAAGCGGCTGCATCCTTAAGGATAGATATGCTTTCGATATCATCCGGATTCAAGTCGGAGAGACGCATTTCCCCGTCGCCTGTATTTGTGCCAAGGCGAGGCACACCGTCTATCACGAGCAGCGGACTTCCGTTGTTACCACGAATAGATATTGAAGCCTCTGCATTAGAAGACGGGTCACCGTTATTCGACATGACTCCGAGTCCGGGAATCTGACCGGCAAGAGACTCATCTACGTTCATGGCAGGAATCTTGGTCAGTTCTTCACCCGACACCACCTCTACGGAAGAGGTCAGCGAACTCTTCTTGGCTGTGCCATAACCGATAACCACGAGCTCGTCAAGATCTCCCGTAGTAGGCTCTAACTTAACGGTCCCGATTTTTTGCCCCGAAGCGACATCTACATTCTTCGGACGATATCCGACATAAGAAAATATCAGCGCTCCCTTTTTACCGGGCATATTTATTGTAAACTTACCGTCAATGTCGGTGGAGGTTCCGATTGTGGTCCCACTCACCTTGACAGTGACTCCGATCAGGGGTTCCCCCTTCTCATCCACCACGATGCCGGAGACCGGCGCGGACTGTGCGAAAGCCGCTATAGCCGCGAGGCAGAGAAAAAATATTGACAGGATGGATCTCATTTATATCTGATTAGTTCTTAATATATTACTTGCCGTTAAGCGTACGCTCTATAGCAAGGATCTGATAGTCGTAGAAGTCACGGGTGGCAGTGTCGGCAACAGATGCACGACGTGTCTTGTAAAGATTCTGCGTCTTGCGGAGGAGAGAGGTCATCATCGGACGCAATTCCGTTGTGGGAAGCGGTGTCTGGTTGAGAAGGAGACGGAAGAAAGAGTGATCCCCGTCTTCATGCGCCTGACAAGCCGAAAATCCGCATGGAAATTCCGGAAGGGTGGAAAGAGCCATAAACTCGGCAAATTCATCCACTACCGTCATCGAATCCTCTTCTGCAAAGGAACGGGAAGACTTAGCCACCTTAGGTTTGAGACCCGAATATGTGGTCATCACATCGATTGCAGCCTGCTGCATGTTACGTTCAGTAGCATTGAGAGCCTTGCCTTTCTTTGTTGCCTCGAAAACTCCGTCGTAAGCTTCGGCAATATATTCGGGAAGCGTATAATTCAACTTTGGATCAAGTTCGCCACCCTCTTTTATGCGCTGCAGGTTGGTAGAGATAAACAGGCAGGCAACTACATTGCGCTGCATCTTGTCGCGGAACTGATAAGGCTCCTCGAATTTTGCAATCAGCTTGGCTGGAACCATCCAGTCGCTTGTGCGCGCCTGATTCAACAGCCACTTCATAGCCTCGCGCTGTTTTGCCTTGGGAATGAAATTGCGCTGCATGCCGTTGTCTTTGGCGCCCTGGCGTATCTCTTTGAACTCAACGCCGCCGATGTAGGGATATACATGACCTACATGACGAAGATATTGCTGGCACATAGCTTTGTACTTGTCGGATAGAGGTTCGAAATCTTCGCCCGGCTCTCCCGCCCAGTCTTCAAGATTATTCATGATTATCTTGAGATTCGATATCGCCATGTCTCCGGCTTTGATATGGTCGTTCCCGAGATCTTCAGTCTGGTCTGTCGGGTCGACAAGCCCGAGGAACTGCTGCGCTCCGAATTCATACATGGGGTCATTGGCTTTTTCTGCTATCCAGCGGTCAAGAGTCGGTTTCTCCGCCTCCGGGGTGTCTGCGCCGGGAATAAGGCGATAGCCCCAGTTGATGGCATAGATGTCATAGACGCCTACCGGAGGGGGGGTGAGTCGAACGCCGCGCTCAAGATCTCCCGGCTGCGCAACGAAATTATTGCGGGCATAGTCCATGATGGATGGAGTCGTGCCGTGCTTCTGTGTGAAAGCAGGGTCACGGAGATTGTCAAGAGTGAAGGAGTGCGATGCACCCATGTTGTGCATAAGTCCAAGACAGTGACCGATTTCATGCGCCGCTACATAAGTGAGCGACTCATGCATCACGTCATCGTCAAACACCGGTTTGCGCACACGAGGATCGACAGCACCTGTCTGTGTGAAACGCCAGTTGTGCACAAGGTTGAGGATATTATGATACCAAATCACGTCCGCGCCGAGAATCTCGCCCGTGCGTGGGTCGGCATAAGAGGGTCCCATGGCGTTGGCGGTAGGAGTTACACAATAGCGGATGCAGGAATAACGGATATCGTCCGGATCAAAATCCGGGTCATTCTTGGGATAGTCACGTGCCTCTATAGCATTCTTAAAACCGGCAGCCTCAAAAGCCGTGTTCCAATATTCGATACCCTCCTTCACGGCAGGACGCCATTTTTCGGGAAAAGCGGAATCCACGTAAAATACGATCTTCTTTTTAGGCTCCACAAGCTTTCCTGCAAAATAAGCCTCGCGGTCTTCATCCTTCGGTTCCAGACGATGACGGTTTATGATCTCATAAGTCTTGGTACCGTCAAGTTTGGAAGAATAGAGGTTCTTATATTCCGAGAAGAAACCGACACGCTTGTCATGAAAGCGGACAGGCATGGGATCATCGGGAAGCTGCACAATATTGCGCGACATTGTGACCGTATACGGATTGGCGGCAGTGGGAGTGGTATAAGCCAGACGGCTTTTTATCTCTACATTCTGAGGGAACGATTTTGCAGAAATCACTCCTGAACCATCGGCATAATATGTGCCCTTGATGCCATCCTTACCACCGAGAAGTTTAGATAAGGGATTAGCTTCCTTAATCGGGGAAATCGATTTCTCGTTGCCCGCAAAGAAAGAGGTGACATCGACATATATTTTGCCGTTACTCTTGTGATCTATTTTGAAAGACTTGAGGATAGGCTCCGCAAAGTTAAGGTCGAAAGAGGCACGGATGGGATCATCATCCTTCACGACACTCGTAGACTGAGGAAGAGTGATGAAAAGATTGTTGTCATTGCGCGAGAAGCGTATCAACCGGGACGACACCACCTGACCGGCAACCCAGTCATTGGTCTGTGACAACGAATTGACGCGGTTCACGAGCATATAGGTCTTTCCTAACACAGAGTCCGGAATCTCGAAATACAGTTTCCCTTTGTTGTCAAGATAAGTATTGAACATTCCGCGTGTCACCGAGGCATCCTTAAGCTTTTTATGGAATGCCACGCTGTCTTTTGCCTCTTGCGAAAGCTCTGTCTTGGGGAGTTCCGTTTTTTTCTTCTTCTTTGCCTCTGCAGGTTGAGAGGAGCATAACGCGCCGATTGCCAAAAAAGCGGCTATCGCATAATTCGCAGATTTAGGGTTCATATACTTTTAGGTTAGAAATATTATGAATAAGAATGATGTGAAAACCGAATTTTGAAGCCGGAGCATTGTTTCGCGAAAGGATTCGCAAAACGTGACTGGTTCCACGGATTTCGTTATAAGAAGGTAATAACTTATGGCGAAGTTATTATCTTTATGACGGCATCCTGCCGGTTATAAGTTTTCTCACACGCAAAGATAACGAAATGATTTCAAATGAAATGTATAATTTACTCGCAAAATCAGATTCTTTAACCATTTTTTTCTGAAAGCTTAAATGAATTTGCAAGTTTTTAGTTAAAATATGAATATTTTTTTAATATTGCATTCAAATTCCTAATATACCAGGCAAATGCTCGGTGGGTATAAAATAGAAAGAGGATGTGTCATAATAGCCCTTCTGGGTCGTTGGCTGAATGATTCGGACCATTCTGACAGCATCCTCGCCATCCGGCTAAAATAAAGGCGGTGTGTCAAATTTTATCAATTTTGACACACCGCCTTGTATTGATTTTAAACAGGCTCTTATTTCACTATGACTTTTGAAGTCTTGTTGCCTTGACGGCGGATATAAATTCCGGGTTCATTGCCGCTTACCTTAACGCCTTGAAGATTAAAGTATTCAGCCTCACAGTTGTCTGTTGCCTCAATCTCTTCTACAGCCGATCCCTCGACGGTGATGTCGACCGGCACAGTTGTGAGCGAAAGTTTCGGAAGCATGGCGTTGGTCATCGTGCAGACAGCTTTCTCTGCAGACTTTGTGAATGTGAACAAACCGTTCATCACACTGAAGTCTTTGATTTCCTCAGTTCCGGAAGTCCAGACGTACACGGTCTCGACATTGTCCACCATTGCCTGTGACGAAAGGTCCACCTTACCTTCGGCTGCAGTCACAACCATAGGTTTCTGGTTGTTGTAGGTATAATTTGTCGCTATCGATGTTGACGGAAGTGTTTCAAAAGTCAGCTTGTTGTTGGATACGTTCAAGGTTGCCAGTTTAGCCGGAAGCACGAGTGAGGAGATCTTGTTGTTCATTGCGAACAGGCGTCCCTTCTCGTTCATCTGTGACACGTCGACAGTCTCGAGATTGTTGTTGTTTACCGTGAGCTGTGCGAGTTTCGCAAGTTTTGAAACGTCGATGGTCTCAAGGTTGCAGTCAGTTGCCATTAATGTGGCGAGCTCAGTGTTGTTCTCAAGGTTGATGGTTGTGGCTTCTGAGTTCTTGTTGTTGAAGTTGATCACGAGATAGTTCAGCTTTGTCGCTTTGCTCAGGTCAACCTTGAACAAATCGTTCTCGCCGGCTTCAGCGGTGTTCTGCGCCTCTATGCGGGTCAACGCGCAGTTTTCAGGGAATCTGATGTCCGAGATGTTGTTGCCGTTGATATAGAGTTTTGCCAATGCCGCATTCCCTGTCAGGTCAAGAGAAGTCAGGGCATTCGAAGCGACAGTGAGGTCATCCATTCCGGAAAGCTTAGATAGATTAGCGGATAATATTTTTGTCTCTGCGCCGGCTTCTTTATCCCATGCGAGGTCAAGCTTGTTGATGGTTGTCGGGTCGCTGCCGTATACAGTCACATTTGTGCCTGCAACCTTGCCTGTGGGAGTACCATATTCCCAGTCTGTCTCGTAATTCTTCGTCTCCACCGGATTTGACAGTGTCCCATTGCCCCAGTCAACCTGCACGCTCTGCTTGTCGGTAGTGGATATGTTGAGTGTCATTGTCTTGCCTGCTGCTTCAGGGGCAACGATGAATGAGAAGAGCATTCTGGGCCATACTTCCGACTGCCCTACTGTTACGGCGGTAGTCGAGAGCGTCAAAGAGGGGAATGCGGCATTTGTCATCTTGCAGACATATTCTCCCGCCTCGCAGAATGTAAACGTGCCATTGTCTTCGTTGTATATTCCCTCTACGGTCTTGCCGTTTGATTCCCAGGTGAATACGGTTGCGGTTTCTCCGACTTTGGCAAGATTCGAGAAGTCTACGATATTCTTGCCGTTGAGAGTGTTGTTGATCACAGCCTGAGGCGCGTATACATAGTTGGCGGCAACTTTCGTCATGCCGGGTGTCGGGAGTGTCTCGAAAGTAAGATTGTTGTCGGCAAGGTTCAGACGGGTCATCTTGCTGGCGGATGTGTCAGGAAGCTTTACACTCAGAAGGTTGTTGTGGTTGAGGTAAACGGCAGCCCCGTTTGCCATCATGCCGGAAAGGTCTGCTTTTTCCAGACTGTTCCACTGGGCGTTGAGAGTCTTGAGACTTGTGAACGGTGTCAGATCAAGTTCCGAGATTCCGCAGCCATTGATATTCAGCGTCGCGAGTTTTGTGTTTTTGGAGATATCGAATGTGTCGGACAATCCGAGTTCGGAATATAAGTTGGCGGCAACGTTTAGTGAGGATAGCTCCGGCAGTTTCGACCAGTCTGCGGCAAGAACCTGATTGTTGCCCGCACCGCTGTTAAGTGAGCCGGAGGTTACATTGAAGTTGTTGCTTACAGTTACTGTCTTAAGGTTCGGATTTTCACCAAAAGTAAGAGAAGTCAGGCGGTTGTCGCTGGCTCTGAGGGTGGTAAGGGCAACACATTTTGATATGTCAAGACTTCCGATGTTGTTATTGTCTAAAATAAGTTCTTTCAGTCCTGCCAGTTGGGAAACGTTGATTCCCTTGATTTTGGCATCTGCATCGTCGGCTTGGGTCCAGTCTGCCGAGAGGTAGTTGATTTTCGATGCGTCGGGAGCATACACCTTGATGGAAGTGCCTGCAATAGTGCCGTCAACTTCGGTGAATACATATCCTGCCGCATCGTAATCGGCAATCGTGACATCCTTGAGAACGCCGTCACCCCAGTCTACCTGTATTGTCGCTCCATCGGTAGCGGAAATCTGGAAAACCATTTTGCTTTCAACCGCAGCGCGGTCTACGGTAAATGTCAAAGCCGGCGTAGCGGCATCATCGGCGAAAGCCGGAGATGCGAATCCCAAGGCTGCCGCCAATAATGAATAAGTAAAGAATTTCGCCATAAATTATTTATTAAATAGTGGGAATAATTATCTTTGGATAAGTTGTTTATTGTTCTGTCGGGATGTCGGTTGGCATGAATTTTTATTCATGTCTGATGACTTGACGCGCCAAAGATAGTTAAAAGAGTGGAGATTTCAAATAAATTATCCTATATTTATTGGATAAATATGCAAAATGAATAAAACATGTATAATCGTTGCATTATGTAAGGATAATGCAGCAGATTATACATGTTTGCTTTTTTTTAGAATGAATCGTGTCACATTTGCTGGTAATCCTTGGCGAGACCACCTGTGCCGGTTTCCTTGTACAAAGAGGGTAGGTCGTGACCTGTCTCGCGCATTACGTTTACGAGCTTGTCGAAGCTGACTCGATGCACGCCATCAGAGAATGAGGAATATATGTTGGCATCGAGTGCGCGTGCCGCGGCATATGCATTGCGCTCGATGCAGGGAATCTGCACGAGACCGCATACGGGGTCGCATGTCATGCCGAGGTGGTGTTCGAGTCCCATTTCGGCAGCATATTCAATCTGCGCCGGACTGCCTCCGAAGAGCTGGTTGGCAGCGGCGGCTGCCATAGCGCAGGCTACACCCACCTCCCCCTGACAGCCTACCTCGGCACCGGATATGGATGCGTTCTCTTTGACCACATTGCCGATGAGTCCGGCTGTCGCCAAGGCTCTCAGCACCCTCTCCTCGGGGAGGTCGCGGCTTTTCCACAGATGGTAGAGCACTCCGGGCACAACACCACACGAACCGCACGTCGGAGCTGTGACGATAACTCCTCCCGATGCGTTTTCCTCACTGACCGCCAATGCGTATGCAAAAGTGAGACCGCGGCTTTTAAGGTTGTCTCTGTAGCCTGTGGCTTTCACATAATATTGCGCTGCCTTGCGTCTGAGGTTTAGCGGACCGGGAAGACGCCCCTCACGGGTAATGCCTCTTTCTACCGCCTCTTTCATCGCTTCCCACACGTTGTGGAGATAATCCCAGATTTCAGGACCTTCGCACTCCTCTACATATTCCCAATAGCATTTTCCGCTGCGTTCACAATATTCAAGTATGTCGGTCATCTTGTTCATCGGATAGATGTCTTCCGATTCAATGTCCGCGTCACCCTCTATTTTTATCGCGCCTCCCCCGACGCTGTATACCGTCATTTCAAAAAGAGTCTTGCCTTCCGGGTCGAGAGCCTTGAAGAGCATGGCGTTCGGATGGTAAGGGAGGAAGATGTCCGGTTGCCATATGATTTCCACCTCTTTCCCTGCCTCGCGGAAAGTGTCGATAATTGCTACATCGGTCATGTGTCCTTTCCCTGTTGCGGCGAGAGAACCGTAGAGAACCACCTCGTAGCGTGTGGTGCCCCCCGGTGCGCGGTCAAGAAACTCGGCAGCAGCCTGTCTGGGTCCCATGGTGTGGCTCGAACTCGGACCTGTGCCTATCCTGTATATTTCCTTGATTGATTTCATATATTGTAATTCTATGCTGTCTGAAGTTAAAAAAATCGTTTAATTCCCACTTGTCCGGTATAAACGGATGGCTGAACTTGTCTTGACTTATTTACGAAAGTTAAAATAATGATATTGTTCAGTCAAGACGAGTTCAGTTTCTAAGAAACTGTTTAAATTTAATTCGAAATTTTTTATATAGTGAATCTTGTGGCTTCCTTGAGGTCTTTTATGGCTGTTTTCACCGAGTCTCATCGGTCACATAGCCCGCTATGCTCCCTCTTCGACTCGTAAAAACACCTCATAAAATCCTCTCAATGAACCTCACAATTAAATTTAAACAGTTTCTAAGAGATTTTTAAAATCTCCGGAACCACAAGATTTATTATGGTGTCGGGATCCACGCGGTGCTCGCCGTCGAAATCATGATATACAGAGAAATGCTGCAGATATTCCTCCTTGCAGTTGACAACCGTGTCGCGGGTGCCGAAAAATGCTGTCACGAGTTCGGGGGAGTCCTTGCGTTTGCCGAATATGCCGAATTTAGGGTCGAACTGCTTTGCCTCCAGAGACTCATATTTCTTTATCAGTTTCGGTGTCACTTCGAAATCCACCGCACCGTCACGACGTGCGGTGTGGAAGGGCATTCTTTTTCCGATGTTCTCCTTAAGATGGGCGGATGTATGGAAGGACGGGTTTATAAGGAGCCTGCGCCACCCCTTGAAGAGTTGCGCGTACATCCCGCCCATGGATGTTCCCACCACCATATCATCGGGATCCAGCGTGTCTGCAAGTTTTCTGAGGGCAGTCATGGCGAGTTCCGGCTGCACGGGTATATCCGGGGCGATGACTTCATAAGAAGCAGGCAGAGATCTGTCGAGACGCCGAGCGGTCGCCGACTGTCCGGAACTCCCCATTCCATGAAGATACACTACTTTCATAATTCTAAGTAAGTATTGAAAATTAGTTTATAATAAGTAAATGCTGTGCTTATTTAAATTTTGAATCTTTTGGATGCTTTCAAGATCTCCTAAAATTTAATATAAGCTAATTTCCAACACTTACTTATTGCAATTGTGTTTGCTTACAAAATTAATACATATTTTTAAACAAATGCTAAGAGAGTGTTTACTTTTAAACAAGCTCTTAACTTAGGTTAGCATAAAGATGGATTTTTGATGGATTTTTTTAACAGCTTGTCAGAATCGTTTGGCAATAAGATTGAAAATTTGTAACTTCGCGGCAAAGGTCAAATCTACAAAGGAATCTTAACAGCTATCTAAAAAACCACTGTACCCTATGAACTTTATTTCAGAGAGAGTGAATAATCTCTCGGCATCGGCTACAATCGCCATGTCGCAGAAGAGTGCGGAACTTCGTGCCGCAGGAATCGATGTCATCAACATGTCAATCGGTGAGCCGGATTTTAATACTCCGGAGCATATCAAGGAAGCTGCCAAGGCAGCCATCGATGCGAATTTCACGCATTATCCTCCGGTGGCGGGATACCTTTCATTGAGAAAAGCCATCTGCGACAAGCTGAAGCGGGAGAACGGGCTTGACTATTCACCCGAAGAGATAGTTGTAGGCAACGGAGCCAAGCAGGAGCTGTGCAACGCGCTGCTCGCCACTGTCAATCCCGGTGACGAGGTGATAATCCCAGTTCCGGCTTGGGTGAGCTATGTGGAAATGGTGAAGCTTGCCGAAGGCAAACCGGTACTTGTGTATGCCGGAGTGGAGCAGGATTTCAAGATCACACCTCAGCAGCTTGAAGCGGCTATCACACCAGATACGCGTCTGCTTATGTTCAATTCGCCGTCAAATCCAACGGGCAGTGTATACACAGGTAAGGAGCTCAAGGCTCTTGCCGAGGTGCTTGAAAGGCATCCGCAGGTAATTGTGCTCGCAGATGATATCTACGAACATATCAATTATACAGGAGGTGCGGAAAGTATATCCCGGTTCGCTTCTCTCCGTGACAGGATGATTGTGGTGAACGGTGTTTCGAAGGCTTATGCCATGACGGGCTGGCGTATCGGCTATCTTGCAGCGCCGTTGCCGATAGCTAAAGCTTGCGCAAAACTTCAGGGTCAATACACATCGGGAGTGTCATCGATTGCACAGAAAGCCGCCGAAGCTGCCTATGCCGGTTCTCAGGATTGTGTGGAGGATATGCGCAAGGCGTTCGAGAGCCGTCGCGACCTTATATACTCACTTGCAAAGGATATCCCCGGATGGATTGTCAACAGACCCGAGGGGGCGTTCTATCTTTTCCCCGAGGTGTCGGCATATATCGGCAAGAAATATGGGGATAAGGAGATACGCACGTCCGGCGACTATGTGATGTATCTTCTTGAGGAGGCTCATGTGGCGGCTGTTGATGGCGACGCCTTCTGCGCGCCCGGTTATCTCCGTCTCTCGTATGCCACATCTGAGGAGAATATAGAGGAGGCTATGCGTCGCATCAGGGAGGCAACTCTCAGACTTGTATAGACAATATGCTTTGTAGGAAATACGGATATAAAAGAATGCTGCCGTCGGTGAAACGAGGCAGCATTCTTTTATATCCGGTATTCATGGTCTGAAATATAGTCAGACATACATGTTGACTATCGCCTCATACAGCTCCTGCTTTCCGGAAACCTGTGCGGGTTCACGCCGGGTCTTCGCATAGGCGACAACGTCTTCAAGCGTCAGCCTGCCTTCTTCGAATTCTTTCCCCTTGCCGTCATCAAACGATGCGTATCGGTCGGCGAGCATCTTTTTGTATGGAGATTTCTCCAGAATCTCGGCGGCACTGAGCAGCGCACGCGCCATGGCGTCCATACCGGCGATGTGGGCGATGAAGATGTCTTCAAGGTCGGTAGAGTTGCGGCGGGTCTTGGCATCGAAGTTTGTTCCGCCGTTGCCGAGTCCTCCGTTACGGATAATCTGCATCATCGCCTGTGTGAGTTCATAGTTGTCGATAGGGAACTGGTCGGTGTCCCATCCGTTCTGATAGTCCCCTCGGTTGGCGTCAATGCTTCCGAGCATGCCGTTGTCTACGGCAACCGCCAGTTCATGCTCGAAAGTGTGTCCGGCGAGAGTGGCGTGATTGACCTCGATGTTGACTTTGAAATCCTTGTCGAGACCATGTGCCTTGAGGAAGCCTATCACGGTTTCAGTGTCCACATCGTACTGATGTTTGGAGGGTTCCATCGGTTTTGGCTCTATCAGGAATGTCCCTGTGAATCCTTTTGCGCGGGCGTAGTCGCGAGCCATTGCGAGCATTCTGGCAAGATGCTCTTTCTCCCGTTTCTGGTCAGTGTTGAGCAGGCTCATATAACCCTCGCGTCCTCCCCAGAATACATAGTTCTGACCGCCCAGGGCTATTGTCGCGTCAATGGCGTTCTTTATCTGTACGGCGGCACGTGCTACGACATCGAAATCCGGGTTGGTGGCGGCTCCGTTCATATAACGGGCGTTACCGAAGACATTCGCCGTGCCCCAGAGGTTTTTGATGCCGGTCTCAGCCATGAGTTCCTTGAGATATCCGGTAATATCCGACATGCGTCTCTCATAATCCTCTATGTCTTCGGTGAGGTCCCCGATGAGGTCTGTGTCGTGGAAACAGAAATATTCGATTCCGAGTTTCTGCATAATCTCGAAACCTGCGTCAGCCTTTTGTCTGGCTATCGTCATGTCGTCGTCGCCTTCATTCCAGGGGAATTTTTTTGTTCCCCCGCCAAACTGGTCGCCGCCCTCGGCACAGAGAGTGTGCCACCATGCCATGGCGAATTTAAGCCATTCCTTCATCGGCTTGCCCAGAACGATACGCTCTGCGTCATAATAACGGTATGCCATGGGGTTGTGGCTCTCTGTTCCCTCAAACTTGATTTTTTCTATGCCTGGAAAGTATTCTTTTCTTGCCATTTTGTCATGCAATTTATAATTTGTATTTTTATAATTATACGATTGGAAAAAAACAAGCACTTAAGCTGACCCATTTTATAACACTTGTTCGGCTTAATCGGTTTTACCGCCGGGATCAGTGGTGTATTGCCGATGTTTCCTTTCGCATCACGTGATAGAATACAAGCGTTGACATTACCGATGCTACCGCCAATGCCACATCGAAGCTGTAGTAGACACCGATGTTGCCCCAGCCGAGACCTTTGGCGAAAAGGAGAAGAACCGGAATGCCGACTGCGACGTATGAGCACAGAGAAATCCACAGCAGCGGTTTCACATGTGATGTTCCCCTGATGGCGTTGACATAAGTTAGCTGAGTGGCATCCATATACTGGTATATGACAAGGGGTATTATGAGTGTCAGAGCGGATGTCACGACATAAGGATCCGGTGTGAAACAATGTATCAGCCATCTGCCGCCAAACATGAAAATCAGCGATGCCGCTGTGGCGAGCACGAGGTTGAGGTGGAGTCCGGCTGAAGTTATGCGTCTCATGCCGCGGAGGTCATGAACGCCCATATAGTTCGCCACCCTGATTGAAGTGGCTGTGCCGAAGCTGACGAATGTCATGAATCCAAGTTGCGCCATAGTGTTTACAACCTGATATGCAGCGAGCTGTATCTTGCCGAACCACCCGCTGACAACTGCTCCAAAGCTCCACAGCGAGCACTCCACACCTGCCTGTATCATGACAGGATATGATGTGGTCCATACGATCCTGCGCACATCCCCCAGTCCTTCCTTTATGGCGAACCCTTTGGCGTAAGGTCTGTAGCGGTTCCCGTTGAAAAACATGGCGACAATAGCGACTGCGGCGGCATAGCGGGCGAGCATTGTGCTTATTCCGGCGCCGGCGAGTCCTAATTCGGGACATCCGAAGTGCCCGAATATGAGGAGGTAATTGCCTATGATGTTCAATACGTTGGAACCTAAGATCATCCACATAGGCATCGCGGTGTCGTTGAAGCCGTTGCAAGTCTGCTGGAAGGAGTTGAACACAGACATCGGAAGCAGAGTGGAAAGAACAATCAGATAATAGCGTCTCACCAGTGGCATCAGCTCTTCGGGCTGCCCGAATCGGTCAAGAAAAAAATAGAGGATAGCCATTATGGCTGTCAATCCTGCGGATACAGCCATGTTTATCTGCAGTCCGCCATGAAGGGTGTGGCCTGCTTCCTCTTTTTCACCTTTGCCGAAAAGTGAGCCTACAAGGGGTGTCAGTCCCTGAGCGAAACCCAACTGCATGACTATGGGGATGATAAACAATGAGTTTACGAAAGCAGCCGCAGCCAGTTCATCGACTCCGTATGCTCCGACCATCATTGTGTCGGCGAAACTGACGACTATTATTCCTACCTGAGTCACGAGAACCGGCAGCCCGAGTCTGATAAGACTTTTGTATTCCTCTTTATATAAATTCCAGATGTTGGTCATATGCTCAGAATGTGTTTTGAAGTGTAAAATGATAAAAATCGACTGCAAAATTACTAAATTAAACAAAATGATGTTAAATTTGTAATTTATATAGGTGTGATTTTTTTATAAATCATCACGTATTTTGATTTCAGATACAAGCTATATGAAGCTAATTGAGAAGATAACAATCTGTGGGACTTTTGTTTGTGTGGTACTTGGGGTGACTCCGCTCCATGCCGACACCTACAGCCTCGACTCGTGCCGGAATATGGCGGTGCGCAACAACAAGACCATCCGCATGGCGGAAGAGGGTATCCGGGGCGCCGGTTACGACAGAAAGGCGGCAAAGGCCCTTTATCTGCCGGGCATCGATTTTGCCGGAACGTATTTCTACAATCAGCGCACAATCAATCTGCTCGGCGAGGATGCGAAACTCCCCACCATGAGCTTTGACCCATCCACGCAAGGTTTCAAATACAATATCCTGACAACTCCCGACGGAACGCCTGTGAAGGATCCGTCGACCGGAGGATATATCCCCACGGAAGTGGCGGTGATACCGAAAGATGCGATGAGTTTTGACACCCATAATGTTTTCGCCGGTGCGTTCACACTTACTCAGCCGGTATTCATGGGCGGACAGATCAAGGCTCTCAACGAGATTACGAAATATGCAGAGAAACTTGCCACTGCGGCACGCAACAGCGTGGTGCAGGATGTGGTGTTTGCCGTTGACCAGGCTTACTGGACGGTGGTGTCGCTTAAGTCTAAGCAGAAACTCGCCGACAGTTTTGTCACGCTTGTCGATACGCTCCGCTACAGCGTCAACGCAATGCTTGAGGAGGGTGTGGCTACGCGTGCCGATCTACTTATGGTAGAGGTCAAGCTGAACGAGGCTAAGATCATGCGCACAAAACTTGACAACGGTCTGACGCTTGCGCGCATGGCACTCGCCCAGGTGTGCGGTTTGCCGGTGCAGACAGAGATGACGCTCGCTGACGAGGATTTCAAGACAGGGCTGACATCAATGCCCGATCCGGTTTTCAACATGCAGGACGTCTATTCACGCCGTCAGGATCTCGAGGTAATCAGGCAGGGTATCTCAGTTCTGTCGCAGAGAGAGAAACTCGCCATGGGTCAGATGCTGCCGAAAGTGGCGGTGGTCGGAGCATATGAGTTTTCCAATCCTAACCTGAACAACGGTTTCCAGAAACGTTTCGGAGGCGGATTCAGTGTGGGAGCGACTGTGGCGATACCGATCTGGCACTGGGGAGGAAACTACAACCATTACCGTGCCACCAAGTCTGCCACAAACGCCCAGCGTCTGATGCTCGAAGACCTTGAGGAGAAAGTCGAGCTGCAGGTGAAGCAGGCGAAATTCAGTTTTCAGGAGGCGTTCAAGACATACGAGATGACCAAATCCAACATGGCGAGTGCGGATGAGAACCTTAGGTCGGCGCAGATAGGATTCCGCGAGGGTGTGATGACTACAAACGATGTGATCGCCGCCCAGACAGCATGGCTGCAGGCAAACTCGGAAAAAATAGATGCCGAAATCGGAATACACCTCTGTGAGGTATATCTCGACAAGGTGATCGGTAGACTGAGCGAGAAATATTAATAGGTAAATATCTGAAAATACGGTACAGTGACATATCCCCGTGCGGGAGCAATTAAGAAAAAATACAAAGCGATGGCAACAGAAAATACACAGCCTGCCGGTGCGGTTGACCCCTCGGCGGTTTCGAAAAAAGACAAATCACTCATTCTTACGATTGTCGTGATTCTTATAATACTCGCCGCTCTGGCGATAGTCGGCTTCCTGTGTCTCAAACCGGGTCCCGACACGGTGCAGGGACAGGGTGAGGCTACAGAAGTGAGGATTTCGGGTAAGCTCCCCGGACGTGTGGCTGAAATATTTGTGGAGGAGGGTCAGAAGGTCAAGGCTGGTGACACCCTTGTCAGGATATCGTCTTCTTTGATAGAGGCGAAGCTTGACCAGGCGAAAGCCATGGAATCAGCCGCTCAGGCTGCGAATGCCAAGGTAGATGCGGGTACACGCCCGCAGATTATCGCTGGTGCACGCGACATATGGCAGCAGGCGCAGGCGGCTGCCGGAATCACCCGAAAAACCTACGAAAGGATGCAGAATCTTTTTGAGAAAGGGGTTGTCAGCGAGCAGAAACGCGATGAGGCAAAGGCTGCATACGAGGCTGCAAAGGCAGGCGAGTCGGCGGCGAAAAGCCAGTATGAACTTGCCCTCTCCGGCGCGCAGCATGAAGACAAACAGGCGTCTTCCGCCATGGTGACAGTGGCGCAGGGTGGAGTGAAAGAGGTGGACGCCATACTCGAAGACCAGTATCTTACCGCTCCTTATGACGGAGAGATAACGGTTATTTATCCTAATGTAAGCGAACTTATCGCCACCGGTGCGCCTGTCATGACGCTTGAAAAAGATGATCATTGGGCTGTTTTCAATGTGCGCGAGACTCTGCTTAAGGATATAAAGCTCGGTAGCGTGCTCAAGGTGAGGATACCGGCTCTTGACAAAGAGGTCGATATGAAAGTGTTCTATATCAAGGATCTCGGCACATATGCTAACTGGCAGGCTACAAAAGCCACAGGCGATTATGATGCCCGCACATTCCAGATCAAATGCCGTCCTGATAAGCCGGTGGAGAATTTCCGTCCGGGAATGTCGGTGCTGTATCTGGGAGTGAAAGATTAATAGTCTTTGATGAAGACCGATGAAAGAGATTAGGATAGCAGACAGAGGGTTCAGGGCGATTATGCTCCGGAGCTTGGTGCAGATTGTGAGGAGACCGGTATATTGGACCGGATTCTTCATATTCCCCCTCTTTATGTTTCTTTTTCTGACCACGATGCTCGAGAAGGGCTTGCCGACACGTGTGCCTGCGGCGATCGTGGATCGAGACGGCACATCTCTGAGCCGCGAGATAACGCAGAATCTCGGAGGCATGCAGATGGTCGACCTCAAATATACGCCAAACAGCTTTTCCGAAGCTCGACATCTGATGCAGAAGGGCGAGATATACGGCTATTTCCTGATTCCCGAGAATTTCAAGGCGGATCTCCTTGCGGGTCGCAAGCCGGTGATAACGTTCTATACCAATATGACATATTTCGTGCCGGCATCGATGCTTTTCAAGACATTCAAGGCTACCGCCGTTTATGCCAAGGCGGGAATCGTTATGGAGGTGGCGCAGTCGGCAGGCGTTGATGCTGAATCATTGTCATCGATGCTGATGCCTGTGAATATCGCCGCTCGTCCGATAGGCAATCCACAGCTCAACTACGGTATCTATATAGCCAACTCGTTTGTGCCCTGTCTGTTGCAGCTGATGATTTTCCTTATGACCGCGTTCAGTATCGGGCAGGAGCTGAAATACGGCACTTCGCGCCGTCTGATGCAGATGGCGGACGGTTCCATATTCAAGGCACTGGCGGGCAAACTCCTGCCGCAGACCGTAATCTGGTGGGTGATTGTGTTCTTCATGACCGCATGGCTCTACCGCTACAGCCATTATCCGATGCATGGCTCCTGGGGATGGATGCTTCTTTCGGAATTCATGTTTGTTCCAGCCTGTCAGGGTTTCGCCTTGTTTGTGGTGTGTGTGCTGCCGAATCTCAGACTTTCGCTTTCAGTCTGCGCGCTGATAGGAATCCTGTCATTCTCGATAGCCGCGTTCTCCTTCCCGGTGCCGAGCATGTATCCGGCAATGGGTATATTCAGCTACATTGTCCCGATACGCTATAACTTCCTGATATATATAGATCAGGCTCTGAACGGAATAGATGTGGCATATTCGAGGATGTGGTTTGTCGCCTATATAATCTTCATGCTTCTGCCTTTCACGCTTCTCTGGAGACTGAAACGCGACATGAACAACCCTGTTTACGTGCCATAAGATGAAATTCAAAGATCACATACGGAATATGTTCGCGGTCTATTGCCGTGAATTCAAGATGGTGACACACGATGTGGGAATCATACTCTTCTTTATGTTCCTTCCGCTGGCGTATCCCATCATCTATTCCCTGATATATAATCCGGAACTTGTGAAGGATGTGTCAATGGTTGTGGTGGACCATGACCGTACCGCTCTTTCACGTGAGCTGGTGCGCAAGATGGATGCCTGCGACCAGGCGCATGTCATCGGTTATGCTACAGATCTCGGCGATGCGCGCCGTGCTATTGATTCCCACAAGGCGTATGCCATACTTGAGATTCCTGAAGGCTTTGCCCGCAAAGTGGGGAGGAATGAGGCATCAAATGCCGTGATGTATTGCGAAATGAGCCTCTTGCTTCGTTACCGAGGGTTTCTTGTGGCTTCGACCAATGTGATGCAGGAGTTTTCCTCCGAACTGATGACCGAGAATATAGACCGGATTGCCCCCCTTGCCGAGACAATCGCTACGGGAGACCTTCTTCCGGTGCATAATGTCTCGATGGGTAACATACGCAACGGTTTCGACTCGTTCATCATGCCGGGTGTGCTTATTCTCATACTGCAGCAGTGCATCGTGCTTGCCGTGGGAATGGCGGGAGGAGCGCAGCGCGAGTCGATGCGTCTGACAGGTTATTGTTCCGACAATCTCGCTCCCTCTGTATTCCTGACCATGGTGGCTCAGATGTTGTGTTACCTGACAATCCTCGTGATTCCCATAATTTTCATGCTCCATTACGTGCCTTTGATATTCAGGTTCCCGATGGCAGGCGATGCGCTTGATATCTTCGCGTTCATACTTCCTATGATCTTCGCGTCGTTCGGACTCGGGTTCGCGTTTCAGTCGGTGGTTACGGAGAGGGAGACCGTGTTTGTGCTCTGGGTTGCCACATCGCTGGTGTTCCTGCTGCTTTCGGGACTTATCTGGCCTATGTATGACATGTTGCCCGTGTGGCGTTGGCTTGCCGGCATATGTCCTTCGACATGGGGCGTGGAGGGATTCGTGAAAATGAATGCCAACGGAGCAAGTCTGTCGCAGGTAAGCGGTCCATATCTTAATCTGTGGATACTTGCTGTGGTGTGGTGGGTGCTCGGATATTGTTCCCGCCGTTGGGTGGTTCGTCCGGCTCTAATGAAACTTTCTTCGAGATAATGCTTTACGTAATAGCGTATATCCTGTCTTTGCTTCCGTTCCGGATTCTCTTCGCGGTGTCCGATGTCCTGGCATGGCTTGCGTGCGATGTGGTGAGATACCGGCGGAGTGCCGTGAGGGGAAATCTCGAATCTTCTTTCCCGGAGAAAAGCCGTGAGGAAATACGCAAAATCGAGAAACGCTTTTACCGCTTTCTCTGCGACTACTTCATGGAGACGCTCAAGCTCGCATCGATGTCGGAGAAAAAGATGCGGCGTCATCTGAAAGTCGAAAATATAGAGGAAATTAATGACGCAGTGGAGAAAGGGCAGTCCGTGACTCTTTATCTCGGTCATTACTGCAACTGGGAGTGGGTGAGCTCGCTGCCGCTTCATATAAGCTCTGCCGCACGTTGCGCGCAGATATACCATCCGCTTGAAAACAAGGCATTCGACCGTCTGCTTTACAAGCTGCGCACGCGTTTTGATGCAAACAATATCCCGATGTCGGAGATCATGCAGCGTCTTGTACGGTGGAAGAAAGAGGGCGTGCCTACTGTCACCGGGTATATTGCTGACCAGGCTCCTGGACTCAATATCCATCTTTTCCTCGATTTCCTCAATCATGAGACCGGGGTCTATACGGGTCCGGAAAGAATTTCCAAATTCCTCGGAGCAAAGGCGGTCTACGCCCATATGAGCCGACCCAAACGGGGTTATTATACGCTGCGATTCATACCGGTGTCTGGAAATGTAAAGAAAGATAAGATGTTCGAGACCTCGAGAGAATATTTCCGCCTTCTTGAGGAGAATATACGCGAGGCACCTCAATACTGGCTGTGGAGTCACAGACGCTGGAAACGTCCGCGTTCGATGTTCAACGCTTTTCACGGAGACAAGGCGGAGGAGATGCTGTCGCATCTTTAAACATTTTCTTAGGCTGCACCTCCGATACGTCTTCTTTAGCACCTTTAACACTAAAATATCAGAATCTTCAAAGATTTTGATTAATTTTGCAGCGAAGTGTGTTTTCCCCCCTTTTTTTCGGAACGCTTCCTTTAATATGAAAGATTTCTTTAAATTCATGCTCCGCTTTGCGGCACCTTATAAGTGGAATATCGTAATAAGTGTGATATTCAACCTTCTGACAGCATTCCTGACCCTGTTCTCGTTTGCCTTCATCATGCCGATTCTCAGAATGCTTTTCGGTCTTGACACACAGGAATATCAATACATGGCTTTTGAATGGGGTAATTTTGTTGGTTGCATTACCAATAATTTCAATTATTATGTGTCGAAGATGATTGTGGATCTCGGTGCATCCCCCACATTGCTTTTTCTTTGCGGCTCTCTGACTGTGATGACACTCTTCAAGGTGCTGTCTGCCTATACGAGCGAATGGTTCACCATCCCGATGCAGAACGGAGTCACCCGCGATATCCGCAATTCGATGTATTTCAAGATAGTCTCCCTGCCGATCGGCTTCTTCACCAACGAGAAGAAGGGAGACATAATGGCACGCATGTCGGGAGATGTCGCCGAAGTGCAGAGTTCTGTAATGTCAAGTATATTCAGCCTTGTGAAGTATCCGATCCTTATCATCTCCTATCTTGTGGCGATGATAGCAATCAGCTGGGAACTGACGCTTTTCGTCTTTATCATGCTGCCGATGATCGGCACTCTGCTCGGAGTGGTGGGTCGTAAACTCAAACAGCAGAATCTTCAGGGGCAGGAACGTTTCGGTTCCATACTTTCCAATATAGAGGAAACGATAGGGGGATTGCGGATAGTGAAGGCTTTCAATGCCGAGAAGCAGATGGAACGCAATTTCTCAGCCGAGACGCAGGATCTTTACCGTATACACAACTCGATGTCGCGGCGATATGCGCTGGCGCACCCTATGAGCGAGTTTCTTGGCACACTTGCCGTGGCGATAATCCTTTGGTTCGGCGGCACGATCATTCTTTCAGGCAGTGAGTCGATCGATGCCTCCAGCTTCATCTATTTCATGGTGATATTCTATAGCCTTATAAATCCGGCAAAGGAACTTTCCAAGACATCATATACCATACAGAAAGGTATGGCGGCAATGGAGCGCATCGACAAGATTCTCGGTGCTGTCAATCCTATTCAGGATCCGGCTGCTCCAAGAAATCTGCCTGAAGACAGAGGCAAGAGTTCTGTGTCTTTCCGCGATGTCAGTTTCAGCTATGACGGCGAACGCGATGTGCTGTCGCATATCGACCTTGAGGTCAAGCCTGGCAAGACAGTGGCTATCGTGGGGCAATCGGGTTCCGGCAAGTCTACACTTGTGGATCTTATACCGCGGTTCTGGGATGTGAAACGCGGCGAGATACTCGTTGACGGAATCAATGTGAAGAATCTGCGTGTGAAAGATCTCCGCTCCCTTATGGGAAATGTGAATCAGGAGGCGATACTTTTCAATGATACCATTTTCAATAATATCGCATTCGGCGACAAGTCCGCGACTCAGGAGGAGGTGGAGGCTGCGGCACGCATAGCCAACGCCCACGACTTCATCATGCATACGGAAAACGGGTATCAGACTGTAATCGGTGACCGCGGATGCCGTCTTTCCGGCGGTCAAAGGCAACGTATCAGCATTGCCCGCGCCATACTCAAGAATCCCTCCATCCTTATTCTTGACGAGGCTACATCGGCACTTGACACTGAAAGTGAGCGCCTTGTTCAGGATGCCCTTGAGAAACTGATGAAGGACCGCACAACGATAGTCATAGCCCATCGCCTTTCGACGATTGTCAACGCCGACATGATATGCGTGCTTCAGGACGGGAAGATAGTGGAGACCGGGACTCATTCGGAACTTATCGGACTTGGCGGAATATACAGCCGTCTGGTAGATATGCAGCAGGTCTGAAAGTGTGCGGCATATACTTTTTAATACATCGGAATTATGGAAGATAAAGAGAAAGATCTTGACAACCTTGAGAAACTTGTGGAAAAAGAGGAGAAGGTGACAGCGCATGACATGTGTTCTGCCGAAGAGGAGAAGGTCAATGAAGAGTCCGAAAAAAAACTCACTCCGGAGGAGGAGATAGAGGCTCTTTGGGCGGAAAGGCTTCATCTCACGCCGCCTCCCTATCCGGAGCGGCAACAACCGCCGGTTGCTCCCTCCGTGCCTCCGCAGTCTTTCGCGCATCGCCCTGTGCCTCCATATCCCGCGCCGGAGAGGGAGCCGATGCCGCAGACACATCTTGTGTGGTCTGTGCTTGCTACGGTGATGTGTTGCCTGATACCCGGTATTGTGGCGATTGTGTACAGTACTATGGTCAGCTCCAGATATTATGCGGGAGATCTTGAGGGTGCCCGCCGTGCATCGCGTATGGCTGAATACTGGATTATAGCGTCTGTGGTTACAGGAGTTGTCGCAGCCGCGGTTTATCTTCCTCTGTCATTGCTGGCTTGAAACGCCGCAATGCATATATTCTTGTCGGAGTCGCTGTCGCAGCGGTCTGCGCAGTGTATTTTGCCGTAGATCCTGCGGTATCCCGGTTTGTGCCGAAATGCCTCTTTCATGAACTGACGGGATGGCAGTGTCCCGGCTGTGGCAGCCAGCGCATGCTTCATGCCTTGCTGCATGGTGACATTGCCGCCGCATGGCACCACAACGCTGTTCTGCTTCTGCTTCTGCCGTTGCTTGCTCCTCTTCTCTGGCTTGAACTGAACAGGACAAGGCATCCGCGCCTCTATATGCGCGTTCACTCTGTCTCTGTTGCATTGACGGCAGTGTCTCTGCTTGTCGCATGGTGGATTTTTCGTAACATATTTCTTAGTTAGGATGTTCATAATCGGATATATGGCGAGTGGCAAGACTACTTTTGGCAGGGCTCTCGCACACCGCATGGGTCGGGAGTTCATAGACCTTGATTTTTATATAGAGCAGCGTTTCCGGAAAACGATTGCGGAAATTTTTTCCGAAAAAGGGGAGGAGGAGTTCCGTCGCATGGAGACGGCTATGCTCCGTGAGACAGGTGAGTTTGACAATGTTGTAATATCATGTGGCGGCGGCACGCCATGTTTCAACAACAATATGGAATACATGCTTTCACGAAGTGATGTGGTCTGGCTTGACGCCACAGTCGATCGCATTG
>ERZ778518.709-NODE-709-length-29293-cov-5.602675_pt1 | contig 29293 bp, 19 predicted proteins | sample MGYA00510340_ERZ778518 | MGnify/ENA primary metagenome ERZ778518 (study PRJEB29527, sample SAMN07138967) | mouse gut metagenome | material: feces | host: mouse | place: China:Nanjing | collected 2016-01-25 ...
CATCTGCTGTAGGGTGAGAGCGCCGGGAGCGTCCGAGAAATCCACCGCGCCGCTCTCCAGGAACGCCTGATAGCGCCCGGACGCCTCCTCCAGGACCCGACGCCAGCCGGGGACATCGACGGCGTAGGATACCGCCTCGCTCTCCGGCGTCAGACAGGCGGCCAGCCGTGCGGCAAAGAGCGAGTAGGCGGTATAGCCGTAGTACGCGGCGGCGCAGAGCTGCGGCAGCTCCTCCTCGGAGGCCGTCAGCGCGCAGTTCATATACCAGTCCCGCCCCGCCGTGTCCGCAGGGACCTCCGATTTCGTCACCCGCATCCCCTTCAGCACCAGATAGTACGCGCTCCCGTCAAAGCCCAGGGCCGACTTCGCGCCGCCGTGGGTAAAGAGGGTTTTGATCACCTCGGGTCCGCCGTCCCGCGTCTGGACCCCGGTCTCCAGATCCAGCGCGATCTCCTGGTAGCCCGTGGGCGACTGGTTGTACGAACAATAAAAATACGTCTTCATAGCTCCTCCTCAAAGATTCAAAGGATTTTGCAGGATCTTGTATCCATCTCCGGATTTTTTCAGCTGCCCGGCGAGCACCGTATAGTCCTTCTTGAATGTCGTGCTCTTCATCAAAAGCCAGATTCCCAGATAGAGCCACCCGAAAAGATAAATCAACACGCCGCGCTTGATGGCGTCAAAGATCATTTTCCCTGCCGTTTCCGCCTCCTTCCGCACCTTTTGCGCGGAGGCGACGACAAACCCCAGGATATAGAGCACCGGCTGTTCGCAGTATTTCGGGGAAAAGGTGTCCGCGATGAACTTGTAGAACACCTGGGCGGGCCGCAGGTTGGCCTGGCCCTGGACCTGCTGCCGGATGACCTTGCCGTCCTCGCCCCTCCCGAAGCTGTCGAAGGCCACCGCGCCCATGGTGAGGATCGGCGTAACGGCCACGGTGATCCGATCCTGGAAGTTAGGGCTCTTCAGATAGTCAATGAGGCTCTTGAAGCCCTTTTCCCCCTGGATCTGCTCGACCACCTCCTGCATTCGCCCCTCTTTATAGTATTTCTCACATTTCAGTGGAACAAACAGGACCATTTTCGGTTCCATCTTCTTGGTATCCGCAGTAAACCCGGCCTTGGCGATTGCATTTTTGATCACACTGGGTTTGTGGAACACCGAGGAATAGGCGCCGTTCTCCTCCATCAGGTGGACCGTATCCACCGCGATGAGCAGCACGCCCGACTTTTGGATCAGCGCCGCGGTATCATCGCTGCCGACATCCTCACCGGCAATATCATGGAACACCAGCATGGCGACCTTCTGCTTTTGCTTCTTCTCCTGGTAGGAGACCGTAAAGGTATAGGCATCCTGGCCGGAGGTGGGGTCCGCGTCAATGGTAAAGCGCCGCTGCCCCATGTGCTCGCTGACCACATCCCGCAGGTTAATCAGCTTGCTGTCGATAAAGAGGCGGGTATTCTTGTCCGCGTCCAGATGAAAGCCCGTATTCTCCGCCACCATCTGGAAGCTGTTGATCATCGAGGCCAGGACGCTGCTTTTTCCTGTCCGGTGGGCTCCGATCATAAGGATATGAACTGTCTTTTTGTCACCCATTTCGTCCCTCCTACAGCTGGAGGGGGTTCTGAAGCAGTACAAACCCCTTCTCAGCGTCGCGGTTGATTTTTTCGACCAGCGGCTGGAGCTCCTTGCTCAACGCCTTTCCGTCCGGCGTGCCGAAGAGGAGGCTCCGCAGCGCCCAGATGGGTCCCGTGCGGTGGCTGTCCTGGGTCTTCAGGATATAGGCCAGGGAGTAGAGGAGGGGCTGGTCGCAGTACAGAGGCCGGTACTCCGCCAGATTGCCGTTGTTGGCGTGGTAGATGTACTCCTGGCTTGCGGTGGGGCTGATGTCGTTGTTCTTGAAGCCGAAGAACTCCAGCCCGCCCAGGGAGATGATGGGCAGCACCGCCGCCGTGCAGTGCCCCGCCAGATTGGGCGAGGCGAGGTATTGCAGCAGCTCGCCGTATCCCTTTTTGACCGCCTCCACCACCTGACGCATCTCGCCCCGATAGTAGTATTTTTCACATTTGATGGGAACAAAGAGGATCAGCCGGTCCTCGATGTCCTCCACCTTCAGCTCATCCTTGATAAAATGGGTGATATGGGAGGGCTTGTTGTTGCTGATATGCCGCTCTCCATACATGGGGTTGCCGTCCTGGTCCTCCTTCATGTCCTCCATCAGACACGGGGTGTCGATGGCGAAGATGATGACGTGGCTCTCCCGGATCTCCTCCTTTACCGCATCAAAATCATCCGGCTTGGCGAAAAATTCTCCGGGGACATCCACAAACTGAAGGCTGATACCGGTTTTCTTTCCCGCCAGATCAAGGCTGAAATCGAAGCTGTCCAGAGAGGAGCTCGCGTTGTCATCGCTGACCGTCACAAAGGACTCCATATCCGGCGCGTCAAAATAGCTCTGTGAGAGATCCACCGTATCCTGGAGCTTATTGATCATCACGTTGCCGGCCGTCAGCGTCAGGTTTGTGCCGGAGAGCGTCGCATCCGCGTTGTTCCACATGGAGGCGAGGACCGTGGACTTCCCGCAGCGCCGTCCGCCCACCATAAAAATCTTGATCTTCGGTTTCTTCGTAAACAGTCCCATCTCTATTCTTCCTCCTTTTATGTATGTCGTCTACATCAAGTGCGCACCGATCAGGATCTTATAGCCGTCCTTATCGCGCACGCGCTTCCGGGAGAATTTCCCGATCTCCAGCAGCAGCTCCGGGTCGTCCGGGAACAGCCGGAAGATGGCCGCCAGCTTGCTGAAAAATCCGCCGCTGTCAGAGCTCTTTGTGCGCTGGTAGAGCTTCGTTATAAAGGCGAGCAGGTAGCACAGCGGCTGCTCGCAGTATTGGGGATGGTACTGCGCACCGGCCTTTGTATAGACATACTCGGCCCGGGCGGGGAGCCCCGCCGACAGGACCTTTACCTCTCCGGCGTCATCCCGCTTGAAGTCGGAAAACGCCACCTCGCCCACGGTGAAGATCGGCGTGATCGCCGCTGCGATATGGGCCTTTATGCCGCTGCCGGAGAAGAAGTCCAGCAGCTCGCCGTAGGAGCGCTCCACCGCCTCGCGCACCTCCTCCATGCGGCCCTCCAGCTGGTACTTCTCACATTTCAGGGGGACGAACAGGACCAGCTTGTCGTCCTCCAGCTGCGCAAACTCGCCCTTAATGAACTCCGTGACCAGGGAAACGCGGTTTTTCACCTCGTTGAACCGGCCGTTCTCCTCCATCAGGTGGGGCGTGTCGATGGCAATGACGATGGCGCTGGAGTTGGCGATGAACCCGCGGACGTCATCCGGGTGGTCCTTCAAATACTCCCCGGGAAAGTCCTTGATGACCAGGTCGATCCGGGCGGCCTTTCCCTTGACGCCGAATTGGAAATAGTAGCTGCGCTCCTCCATATCACCGGAGATCCCGCCGCTGGGAACGCTCTTCCCCTTCGCCGCGCCGTCGAACATCTCCAGCAGCTCCTCGTGCTTCTTGAGGATGATCCCGGCGGTCATGTCCAGCTTGCTCTGTTCGTCCTCCATGGTGGTCAGAAACAGGTTTGAGTTCGAGTTCACGGCGTTCAGATCGTGGAACATGGAGGTCAGCACGCTGGTCTTCCCCACGCCCCGGGCGCCCATCATGCAGATCTGCATCCGCGCATTTTTCGACCTGACGGCATTCCCCACGGTCTTTTTGAATTTACTTAAAATATCCATCTCTCACTCCAGGCTCAAAATGAAGCTGTCCTTTCTGTTATATTTCTGGAGCTGCTCAATGTCGGCGGCCCACGTCTCCATGACGGCCCCGTTTTTCTGACTGGCCATCAGCTCCTTGCTCCAGATCCGCCCGGCAAAGCCGCTGTACAGCGCGAACCACTCGTCGTATACCCCCTCGGAGGTGGTGATACGCTCAAAGAACTCGTCGCACACCGCGAAAAGCGCCTCGTTGGGCGACATATAAAAGGCCCGGAGGGAGCCCTTCAGGTTATCCTGGACCCGCTTGAGGGCCACCTTCAGCTGGAACACGACGCTTCTGGCGGAGGCGCTCTGGAACATGACGTTTATCATATTGGGGTTGGCCAGGCTGATCTCGTACAGACTCAGCCGCACCTTGTTCATCAGGGCCCCCCGCACGCTGAAATCAAAGTCATACAGGAACTCACACGCCCGCCGGATCTGGGAATCGCTCTCCAGATGGGCCTTTGAGAAATCGTGCAACCACTGGAAGAGCTCCCCCTCGCCGCTGGGCGTGAGGACCTTGCCCAGCCGTCCGTTTTCCACCAGGATACCGGTGATCTCGTTCTTGAAGGCGGTGATAATGGGGGCCAGGGAGGTGTCCACCTCAATGAACTGCTGGGTGATGTCGGAGCGGGCCGCATCGAGGAAGTGCTTATAGACCTCCGCAACGGACGGCAGGCCGTGGGTGTCCATGTACTCCTGTACGGCCGCCTCCTGGGGAACGTGGTCCATCAGACTGCTCACAATGTGGTCTATGCGCTCGCAGAGGACCTCGCATTTCTCGTTGCGCAGCGCTCCATAGTGGAGGTTGCGCTTTTTCAGCTGGACCGTCATATCCCCGTCGTAGGTTTTCTGGATCAGCTTGTAGACGTCGTTGGTGAGGTTGCCGCCGACGCTGTACTTCACCATGCCCTCCACGCTCTTGCACAGGATGTCGTAGGCCCGCCAGGTGCGGCCAGCCAGGTCCGAGAGCTCGTCCACGTACAGCTGGTCGATGCCCCCCAGGTTATCGGAGAGCGACTGGAGCAGGGGCACCAGGAAGTCCCTGCGTACCTCGTCGGCGTCGGTGACGTCCACGATCTGGTTCATGATGGCCGGCAGAAACTTCTCACGGTCCATGATGGCCTTGTAGTTCCGGCAGGTGCTGATATTGTCGTACCGCTTGGCCTCGGGATTGTCCTTGCTGTGGTTGAGCAGGAAGGCGAACCACTTTTCCATCTGCCGCTTCTCAAAGAAGGTACGGACCTCGTCAAAAATCCTGATTTCCGTGTCCAGCGGGCTGCCGCCGGTGTTGGCGTCCGGAAACTTGAAGAAGACCACGGCGTCGCTGTCCGTCTTGATGGTCTCCAGCATTCTCTGGTTGGTATCCACGTCGGTGGCCCCCAGGCCCACCGTATCCACCAGCCGGATCTTTCCCGCGTCATCGTAGGTAAACGCCTTCTCAATGCGCGCCAGCTTGACGCCGACGAACTTGTAGAACCGCATAAACGCCGGGTCCTCGGGATTCTTCCCGTTGTGCTGCGCTACGTAAGAGATGATCTCGTCCTCATTCTCCAGCCAGATGGGCTCCCTGCCTATCAGGCCGCGCCACTCGCTGTAGTGCTCGACGTACCGGTTGTACAGGGTCTGCATCTTAGCGGTGGCGTCGGACTTCCCTGTGGTAACCTTTTCCAGCATCGCCTTCAGCCTGTCCGCCGTGTAGTTGGGCAGATCGTCGATATTGTAAATATGCTCCGTCTTGTTGGAGATCGTGTTCAGATACTCCTGCACCTCCTGTAGGACGTCGCCTTGGGTTTTGAAGGCGATGCAGGCCCGCACGTGCTGGTTGCTGCCGTTTTCCACGACGGAGCGGGCGCCGGTGCAGTGGTCGCCGTCAAAGGCGGGGATGCACCGGCTGTCCAGACCGGAGATGGATTGCAGCAGACGGCTCTTCCCCTGCCGGGCGGGCCCCACCACGGCGATATTGATAAAATCCCGCTGGAAGCGGGTATTCAGCGCCTCGTACCCCTCCCGCAGCTTGCGGGCGTCCTCTATGAACGGACCGGCGGAGACCCCGGCGATGGCGCTCAGCATTTTTACGTTGTCCGCAAAAATATCATAGTAGGGAGACTGGGGCAGGAGGGTTCCGTCCTCACTGACCACGCTGCGGCGCAGCTCGTCCATCCTCTCCGCCACGGCGATCGCCGCGTCCAGGTCCTGGATGCGCTGGTCCAGCAGGGTTTTCCGTGCCTTGCGTGCTGCGATGATCTCATCAATTTTTGCTCTGATTCCCATAGATTCCGACATAAGCTTTCCTCCCATGATTGATTGACTTTTCTTACCATTGCTTCCGACTGCCAAATCTGTGCAAAATTGCACGAAAAATGCTAAATTCCCATATTTTTTATATTATACCATCTTGTTATTGGAAGTGCAACACTCAATTTGGACGATTTCACCAGACGGTTACGGGGAACCTTTCCGCTTGTAGGGGCGGCGGCGCAAGCCTGCGCGCGGGGGATCCGCATTTTCGCCGGCCTATCAGAATGTAAAAAACGCAAAAATTGTAAAAAGTTGTTGAACCGGCACCGGGGTTATGCTATCATGTACACATACGTGCAATGGAATAGGAGGGATATTAGAAAATGAACCAGCACAGATTGTTTCGGTGCATATCCACCTGGCTTCTGGTGTGTATCATTGCACTTTCCTTCTCCATCCCTGCGGCTGAGGCGGTGGGGAACAGCGGCGTAAATCGTTTCAACGTGGTCGTCGTACTGGATGCCAGCGGCTCCATGCGGCGTGTCGATCCGGAGGGATACCGATACCGGGCCATCACCCAATTCACAAACCTCCTGGCGGAGCGGGGGAATGTCCTGGGCAGCATCGTTTTCCATACCGGCATTGCCGGTGAGCAGAACATGGTCCCGGTGCAGAAGCAGGCGGAGAAGGACGCCGCCGTCTCTCTGCTGGAGTCGATCCCCGCCGACGGCGGCTGGACGAATATCGGCGCGGGCCTCTCCCAGGCCGTCTCCATGATCGAGAGCTGCGGAGATCCCTCCCTGCCCTCCGTGATCCTGCTCCTCAGCGACGGCAATACGGAGATGTCCACCGACGAGGAGACCCAGGACTCCCTGGATATGAAAGCCGAGGCGCTCCAGGCCGCCCGGGAGAAGGGGATCTCCATCTACAGCGTCTGCCTCAACGCGGACCAGACGGCCGACATTTCGGAGATGCAGCAGATCTCCGACGCCACCGGCGGCGTGTTCCAGGAGGTCACGGCGGCGGAGGATTTGCAGGAGACGTTCAATACGTTCTATGAGTTGATCTACGGCACCTCCACCATCCCCCTTTTCTCCGACGTCATTCCCGCCTCCGGCCGGTTGGAGACGGCGTTCGACATACCGGGGATCGGCGTGGAGGAGGTCAACATCATTATCTACGGCGATGTGTCGGCACTCCGCCTCCTCCGGCCGGACGGCTCGGAGAGCGCCGCCTCCCAGATGTCCTTCGACGGCTTCTCCATGCTCAAGCTGACCGACATTCTCCCCGGCACCTGGACGCTGGTGACGGAGGGCGTGCCGGGGGACGACATCCGCATCAACATGGTGTATAACACCGACCTGGGCATTGAGGTGTCCGCCGAGCCCTCCGATCCCATGATTACCCCCGACGACATGGTGACCATCACGGCGCGGCTGACCGGGAACGCGGGCGCGGCCGACAGCAGCCAGCAGTACATCGGCTACTCCGCAGAGCTGCTGGTCATGGACGCCTATGGGGATTATGTGGAGAGCACTCCCATGCAGGTCGCCGGGGACCACTTCGAGGCGGTGCGCAGCTTTGACGAGGGCGTCTACTACTACAAGGTGGCGGTCACGGGCAACCACATGGAGAAGGAGTCCGCGGGCGTGGGGCCCCTGACGTCCGCCGCCGGTGCCGCCGTGGAGCAGGTCAATACGGCCCCTGTCCCCGTCGATGACGTCGTGAAGGCCACGGTGAACATCTGGCCCTTCAAGGGCGGCAGCTATACGCTGGACCTGAACACCCTGGCTACCGATGCGGAGGACAGCGCCCTCAACTATAAAATCCTGTCCAGCTCTTTCATAGAGGGGACCGACTACACCGTAGATGCCGACGGCGTGCTCCGCATGGACCACTTCAGCCTGAGCAAGGGGGCCTTTACCGTGCGGGCCACCGACTCCGGGGGTCTCTCCTGCGAGATCGAGGTGATCGTTCACGCTATCAATATTGGGATCGTGACCCTGATCGTTCTGGGGATACTGGCCCTTGTGGCCGCCGCCATTTTCGGCGTATTGCTCTATATTGCGCTCAACAAGCCCTTCCGCGGCACCATCTCCGCCCAGTCCTACTGCAACGGCGTCTTCCGGGGCACGCCCCGCACCCCGCGGCGGGGCCGGTGCAAGCTGGCGGCCTTCGGCATGGACAGCGTGGGACTGGACTACCAGAAATCCTACTTCCAGGCCACCGGGCAGAACTATGTGGAGCTGTGCACCAATGTTCCGGTCATCTGGAACGGCCAGGAGACCCGGAAGGTGCGCATCACCAGCGGGGCGGAGGTCACCATCACCATCCGGCGGGACGACCCCCGGAAGCTGTATGTCCGCTTTGACAGCCGCATGAGAGGCGGCGGACGCCGCGGCGGGCGCGGCCCGGTCCGGAGACACTGAGAACCTGTATTCACAACCATCAACATCTGAGGAGGAGAAGAAATATGGCGGTCTATTCCAAACTGCTTTTGAGCGCCGGCGGCGGCATTGTCTCCACGATGCAGCAGGCAGAGCAGGCTAAGAACACAGCGTCCCTTCTGATCGGTCTGGGCGGAACGGGCATCGACTGTCTGCGCACTATCAAGACCCAGGTCCGCTCCCGGCTGCGCCCCGACGATCCCGACGCCGTGGTGCCCAAGTACGAGCACATCCGCTTTCTGGGCGTGGACACCGCGGAGAAGAGCAAGGGCGACCAGGACGAGGACCAGGACAACCTGAAGGCCGGGGCGCTGATCGCGCTGGACGACGTGGAGTGCTTTTCCATCTCCAACCCCCACGTCAAGCGGACCTTCTCCTCTCCCAAGGGCCTGGAGATGCGGGAGGAGCTGTCCTGGCTGCGCTGGGAGGACATCGACGCCCCCGACCTGGGGAAGGCCGGCGCCGGGGGCATCCGCCAGATCGGCCGCTTTATGATGATGGACCGCTCCAAGGCCTTTATGAGCCGCGTGGAGCAGGAGATCAACGCGGCCAAGGCCGGGCTCATTGACCCCACGGTATACGTCCACATTTTCTCGGGCTTGAGCGGCGGCACGGGGGCGGGATGCTTCCTGGACGTGTGCTACATGGTGCGCCATATCGCCAACAAGGTGGGCGGCGTCACCATCTTCGGCTATTTCTTCCTGCCCGATGTCAACCTGTCCGTCATCCCCTTCTCCGACACAAAGACCCGGGCCTATGTGCCAAAGAACGGCTACGCCTCCATGCAGGAGCTGGACTACTGTATGCAGCTCCAATACAACGGGGGCGGCTTTGTTCAGAAATACCAGGACCACACGGCGGTGGCCTGGAAGGAACCGCCAGTGGATATGTGCCACCTGGTCTGCGCTACGGACTCGTCCAACAACGTGATTGAAAACGCCTATGACTACGCCATGAATGTCACGACGGAGTATGTCATGGACTTCCTGACCCACTCCAACACGAAGTTCGACCTGGCCGAGCAGCTGGCCAACTTCCGGGCCAAGGTGCGGGCCGCCGACGACTCGAAGGTCATCGGCTCCCACGTGGCCTACTGCGTCATCGGCGCTGCGTGCGCGTGCATCCCCCTGCGGGAGATCAACACCTATCTGGCCTCGGAGCTCTTCGAGAAGTTCTCCCGCATCGGCCAGAACGTGCCCAGCAAGACCGATGTTGAGAACCTGGCCGTCGCCGCTCTGGCGCGGAATGCCCAGGGCGTCTCGGACATCTACAACGCCCTCTATCGGGAACTGAGCAGCGGGTTTGACAACAGCTATGCCGCCTACACCGACGATTGGAAGTTTGTCCGCGACTACGGCAACAGCGATATGGTCACCCACTACACCAACCAGACCGCCGCGAAGCTCAATATCGCGGTGAAGAACAGCCGGAGCATGGTCTCCGAGGGCAACCAGCAGTCCCTCATTGCCCGCGTGCGGGAGCAGCTGGCCAGGATCATCCGGAACATCGACTGCGGCCCCATCTTTGCCTACGGTCTGATCTCCGCGGCCAAGAGCCACAACCTGCTGAACATCATCGATGGTCTGCTGGAGGAGAATAACTCCCGCTGGAACCAGGAGAGCGTCCAGGACCATCTGCGCGTGGAGGACTACGAGCGGGCCCGCGCCGACTTTGAGAACCGGCGGCGGCGGGAGCTGCTGGACAACGACCAGAAGCGCTTCAACGACTACGAGTACGACCTGATGCTCCTCGAGCAGCACAAGCTGGCCATGAACTGCTATCAGGAGCTGGACAACGTGCTGAAGCTCTTCCGCAAGCAGCTGGAGGACATTACGGCCTCTTACTATATCAAGCTCAGCCGCGTCATGGATACGCTGATCCAGTCCTTCAAGGAGAACCGCGATGCCCTGGCCAGCGAGAAGATCATGCAGACGAAGAGCTCCTTCGCCATCCCGATGATGACCATTGCGGAGCTGAAAAAGGCGCTGGACGCCGAGATCGAGACCATCAACGTCCCGGGCAGGCTGGACGAATTTATGGCCCTGTTCCTGGACCACGAGGACGACTGGATCGCGGAGGATGAGAACAAGATCGCCAAGCTGGTAAACGGCTTTTTCGTCGAAACGGCCTTCCACGGCTTCGCCAACCGGACCATCACCGCCTTCCTCAAGGACAAGTACAGGATCGACAACGACGAGCAGCTGTCCAATAAGATCTACAACGACTGGATGAAGGTCCTGACCACCAAGGCAAGCCCCCTGTTCTACTTCAACAACGAGGTGTGGCAGGAGTCCGACACGTCGAAGCTGGCCTCCCTGTCCTTCCCGGACTCCTCCGCCCCCATCAAGGCGGCGGCAGAGCGGATGCACATGGTGAACGATATGTGGGTGACCAAGGAGAGCGCCCTCACCGACCGGATCTTCGTGATGTGCAGCGCCTGCGCGCTGCCGCTGAGCGCCTACAACAACTGCGCCGAGTATGAGGCGATCTATTTCAGCAGCAATGCCGCCGGATGCCACTACTACGAGGGCAAGGACGTCCCCGGTATGCCGTTCAACGACTGGCGCAAGCTCTCCTCCCTGACGCCTCAGAGCCTGCTTCATCTGGAGCGGGCCCCCGAGCCGATGCAGAGGCTGATTTCCGCGGCGCAGGCGCTTTACGAGGAGGCCAACCGGTTTGCCCTCTTTGACGATGACAACCGCATCTGCGTCCCGGACGAGGGGCACGTCAAGGCCCTCCAGGCCCTGATCGACGAGGCAAACGGGAAGATCTCCCAGGCCGCCAAGGCGTCGGACATTGCGGGGATGCAGGAGCTCCTGGCAAAGCTGAAGGCCGCCAGGACCCTGCCCATGACCGCCACGTCAAACCGGATGCAGAACGACGGCCATGCCGCCAAGCGGGAGACCCGTCTGAGCGTGCAGAAGGACCACTTTGTCGCCTCCCCGGCCTATCACATCCTCGTCGGCGACATCCTCCGGCAGATCAAGGCGCTGGACGCCGCCGCAGAGAGCGCCATCACGGGGCTTGAGAAGAAGGTTGCGAAAATCGGCGAGGGCAGCCGGGCCATCAGCGACTTCTGCGACGCCCTGTTTACCGGCGTCATCAGCATGGAGGGCCGCGTTCTGGTCTACCGGCCAGAGAGCTTCGGCGTGGTGACGGAAAAGCTGCTCTCCAAGCGGGGGGAGGAATTTCCCTTCAATGTGATCCCCATCTATCAGGGCTTCCTGAGCTATCAGAACCTTTTGACGGCGGAGGACCGCGTTGCCATCCGGGAGAGCGTGGATGCGCGCTACAACAGCAACTCCCCCGAGATCGGGCTCACCGGGGCCAAGCTGAAAACGGAGTTGGCCGACAACAAGCTGCGGGCCTGGCTCATGAGCGCGGAGTCCTTCCCGGAGAAGACGGACATCCAGGAATTTATTGTCAAGCTCCAGCAGCAGTTCCATATTTTCTGCACAGAAAACGGGATCTGAGTCCCCCCCCCACACACACAGAATATCTGCGGCAGAGTCATCGCTAACCAGCGGAGCCGTGGAGCAGAGCCCGTACACGCAAGGATGCAAAGCGGGCTCTCAGGACGGCTCCGCTCCATATTTTCAGGACTGCGAGGATCTTTCTATGACGACATCCCTTACCATACAGGACCTGATCCGGCATTTTGAAAACCGACTGCGCCGCATCGACCGACAGGACCTTGACGATACCGGGCGGGAACCCCAGTTCCCCCAGATCGTCATCTACCTGGGCGGCGATGCCCACAGCGCCCACCAGGCGGTCTCCTCGAATCTGCTGCAAATCTGGCCGCAGTATCAGTCTGAGCTGAAGTTTTTGTGGGTGCAGGAGGAGGGGACGAAGCTGTCCTTCTCGGAGCTGTCCCCCGAGGGCAGCCGGGCGCTGTCCGAGGACGGCGTGCAGGAGCTCGCCTCCTCCCTCTTTGGAACAAGGATGCACTTCCGCGACCGCAGCAAGCTCCTGGTGTACTACATCCTTGATACCACCGCCTTTCTCAGCAAGGACGATCTCCTCGCCTGGTTCCCCCGGATGAACAGGGTCAAGGAGCTGATGTGCGCCCACTCCACGGATATTCTGGACGTTCTGTTTTTGCTGCTCAATGAGAACCTGTCCCGGCAGAAGACCGCGGCCCAGATCCGGGATCACCTGAGCGGCTTTTACCAGGGGAACGACGTCCGGCAGGCCGTGGGCAGCGTACTGCTTCTGAGCAACCGGCGCAGCGACAACGCCATTCTGGAGGACTGGAGTATCTGCTACCAGATCCTCTCCGCCGCCATCGTCCTGTCCAACAACGCCGATCCCCGCGTTGCCGCCTCCTTCTTCTCCGGGTCCGTCATGACGGCCAGCTACGCCCGGGAGGAGAAGCCCCTCCCCCAGATCGGGCAGGTGGTCGTCAAGGGCCTGATCGACGAGCTGTCGAAGGCCGTGCCCCCGAGGGACATCAGGCCGCTGGACGATCCCCGCCTGCCGGAGAAGCTGGGCGTGACCAAGCAGGGGACGCTGGCCCTGCTGGACGAGTACGCGGAGAGCTGCCTCTTTGCCCTGCTGCCCTCGGAGGAGCAGCTGGAGCTCTTCCCCAGGCGGGACAGCAGCTCCCAGACCAGCATGGCCATCCTTCCGGCCCGGGCGTTCAACGAGTACACGATGGGCGCGTGGGAGCAGTATCTGTGCAGCATCGTCCGGAAGGCCCAGGAAAAGCTGTCCATGGACTCCGCCGTCCGCGCAACCTGGCGGGAGGCCTATCGGGCGCTGCTGGTGGAGAATTTCAGCAGGGAGGAGCTGCTCTACCTGGCGGGCCGCCTCCAGGATGTGGAGGACCTGCTGACGGCGCCCAAGGCCCCCGGGCAGGACGCCCCGGTCCTCTCCGCGGCCCAGGAGCAGCTGAAGTATATGCTCTCCAGCGACCGGGAGGTGGTCCGGATCTTCCTCTCCGCCCTGGAGGAGCAGGGCCGGGCGGCCCAGGACTTCGCCGACATGTGGAACAGTCTCCTGCGCTCCATGCGCAGGATCCACACCGTCCGGGACAACAACATTGCCACCTTCTATGACCGGAAGGTCCGCCATTTTTATGACCGCTGCGGGGCCGACATCTGCCAGGAGTTTGCCGATATGCACGACACCTCCGAGCTGGCCCAGTTCCTGACGGGAACGCTGGACCGCATTGTCGACAGCGATGAGATCTTCTCCTCCGCCTTTGAGGATGAGCTGGAGAACCGGCTGAACGAGGAGGCGCTGCCGACCGACGCGAAGCAGTACATCCGAAAGAAGCTCACCGGGAACGAGGTCTTCGTCTATTTGCAGACCAATTTTGCCCTGGGCGAGCCGCTGGTCTCCTCCATCCTCCTCAAGGCGGGTACGCCGCTGCACAACAATCTTTACAACAACCTCCCGCCCACCACCTACTACTACGACACAGGCAGCAGCACCACCGCGGAGGCGCTGGTGATCTATGAGGTGACCGCTGAAAATCTGGTCAATGGAGGAGAGCTGTAGCCATGCGTTATCAATATTGCCCCAACGACCCCATTCGGTATGCGACCAACCTCCGCCGGGAGCAGGGGACCCGCAGCCTGAAATGGGACAACGCCCGGGGACAGGACGTGCTGATCGTCCAGACCCCCTTTGAGTGCAGCGCGGAGGACGTCATCGGGGAGCTGTGCGCCATCATGGAGCGGACGGTCCTGCATACAGACAAGTACACCGAGGTAAAGCCCGGCGTCTGGGTCCGTTTTGTTACCGCGGCGGACAAGGCCAGGATGAACGGGTGCCCCATCAACACCGAGGCGAGCACCTATTCCGTCTTCAGCTGCTCCACCGAGTCGGGAGTGTGCTCGATCTATGCGCCCCAGCGGAACCAGGCCATGATCTCCGCCCATTGCAGCATCCCCATGCAGATCCACATCGACGTGCAGGAGCTGACCAGGACGGAGGGCCTCTTCAAAAAGAAGGTGGTCCGGACCGGCTATTTCACGCTCTCCTTCCCCCAGGATCTCGCCGGCGGATACCGGGACGGGGACCTGCTCCTCCGGGTGGGCGGTCTGGAGATCCCGGCGACCCGGAAGATGCTGGAGCAGGGCCGGGTCTATGTCAAAACGGACCTGCGGCCGGAGGTCGTCTCCAGGAACAAGGGCCTGGAGCTGATCTGAACCCATTCTGCGGCCCGGCGGGCGGACCGGCCTGTCCCGCGGCGGCAACGATAAACGAACGAGGAGTGAAACGATGAGCTGCGAAATCACCTGCCCCTACTGTTTCCGTAAAATGCGGGACGACGAGGTCCTGTTCCGTTCGGAGAAGGTCAACTACGGCGAGTGCGACCTCCTGCCGGACGAGTACGACGATATTGAGGATTTCAAGGCGCGATACAACGGTCCCGACAAGGAGACCATCCTCAGCGGCTACAGAGACTGGGACTTCTTCGCCGAGGGGGACGACCCCACCTACGAGGCCTTCTGGGAGAAGTTCAACGGCACGACGGAGTACAACCCCGCGGACGACCTCCTGCATGTCAAGGCATACCGGAGAAAGGTCATCAACCCCGGCCTGCCCGCCCACCGGAAATATCTCAAACCGCAGGGCACGGACGACTATTTTATCCGGGACGAGCAGGGGATGGTGACCCAGATCGAGCTGAAAACCGGGGAGGTGTGCAACCGCCGGGTGTGCTGTCACTGCCACAACCCCCTGCCGGACAGCTACGGCAAGAACACGGTGAAATTCGCCGCCGTCATCGGCATCACGGGCGCAGGCAAGACCGTCTACCTCTCCCAGCTGCTCCAGCGGATGAAGGAGTACGCCGTGAAGGTGGGCCTGTCCGCCATTGTCAGCAACACCGGCGTCCGGGCCTTTCTGGAGAGCAACCGGATTGCCGCCTCCGTGCCGCTGCCCGGCTCCACTGCGGCCACAAAGCTCCAGCAGCCCCTCTTCTACGATATGGTCCGGGACGCCAAGGAGCACGGGCGGGTAACCGAGACCTTCGTGCTCTACGATGTGGCGGGCGAGGTGTTCACGGAGGCCGGTCTGCTCAACAAGTTTGCCCCCTTTGTCAGCCACGCCGACGGCGTCATCGTCCTCATCGACCCCATGCAGTTCAGCGAGGTGACCGGCGTGTCGAATGTCGGGGTGAGCCTGGACCACCCGGTGACGGTGCTCGACGCGGTCCACAGCGTGCTCTCCCCCGGCAATATCAACGAGAAGTGCCAGATCCCCTTTGCCGTATGCATCTCCAAGGCGGACACCCAGATGGTGCAGCAGGTGCTCAGTAGCGAGCTGCGGGACATGCTGCGGGAGGACGTCCACAGCATCAAGGACGCCAGCGGCTTCAACCTCCCCATCTTTAACGCGGCGGAGTACAACCCGATCCTCCAGGAGCTCTACGAGTTCATCCAGCACAAGGAGATGGTGCTGGCCCAGCAGATGCAGACCAACTATGCCAACTACGCCTATTTCGCCTTCACCGCTCTGGGCTGTGACGTGGGATACTTCAAGAAGATCCGGGACGACGAGTATGAGAAGCTCAAGCGGCAGCGCCTTGGGCAGCCCGCGCCGCAGCAATATGTTCAGCTGGACGACGACAGCCTCCCGGAGAGCGTCTTCGAGAGGACCGGGCTGGGGGAGCTGTCCACCTATCAGTGCCCCATCGGGCCGGTCCTGCCGAAGCGGGTGGAGGAACCGCTGCTGTGGCTGTTCCACAAGCTGGGCTACATCGGTGTGAATACGCCCATCATCGACCCCGCCCGCCCCAAGATCTGCTGCCCCGAGTGCGGCAGCTATGAGACGGAAGCGCTCCCGCCGGAGGAGCAGACGCTGACGACCGGCTGGGGACCCTTCAAGAAGAGTCGGCACGTGGACCACACATGCCGCACCTGCGGTTACTGCTGGGAGCTAGAGTAACGAAACGGTCCTGTTGAATACGGAGGACAGCCATGACAGAAAACATTTTGCAGTGCTGCTATACCAATGCAGTAAAGGAGGCCGGGGGCAAAATCAGCTCCGGGTGGCAGGCTGTAGTGGTGTCGGAGGACCTCCCGTCGGAGGCCTATGCGGCCTGCGTAAGCCTTCAGAACGCAAATTCGACCCTTCAGTCCCACGTGGTGGATGAGCAGGGCAATGTGCTCAACCTGCTGGAAATCACCGGTGACGGGACGTATGTATACGTCAGCCGGACCCAGTACGGCCTGACGGACCGCCTGGGGCGGCCCAACATGTTTTCCCACGCGTACATCTTCCCCTGGAAGCAGGGGGAGGTCATCAGCGACCCCAACGTCTTTCTGACGCTGACGGACCGTAACTTTGCCAAGGACGAGGAGACCGCCCGGCAGACCCGGGACTCCCTGGAGCGGTCCGAGCCCTTCACCCTGGCGCGCGCCCTGGAGCGGGCCGGAATGCAGTCGGAGACCTACCTGACGCTGATCCGGTGCGTCTACGCCCAGTACAGCGAGCGGAAGGCCGCCAAACCCCTCTATGTGCAGTACGACGGCGCCGAGGAGCAGATGCGGGCCATTCTCTACTGCATCTACATGGGCATTCCCTACAGTATGCGGCGGAATCTCTCCGTCGCCTCTGCGGCGGCCGGTACGTCGAAGAGCTACCACCTTGTCTTCTCCGCAGACGCCGCCCGGCACGGGAACTTCGTCGTGCCCGGGACAGGGGAGAACAACATCCTGACCCCCCGCGCGGAGCGGCGGATCGCGCGCTGCGGCTTCGTGGAGCACGCCGCCGCCCACTGCCGGGAGCAGGATATGGATGCGTATTTCCGGCAGCTGGAGAAGCTGGCCCTGGAGCTGGGGGACCCTGCGGCCTCCGACGAGCTGATTCTGCGGATCGCCCATCAGCTGCTCGAGGCCGCGCCGCTGTCCGAGCTGACCGACGAGGAGCTGGGCGGACGTCTGAGTGATGCCCTGCGCTCCAAGTCCTACGGGAGCCAGCGGATGGAGGAGTACATCAGCAGTATGCTCGACGAGGTCTGCCGGCGCAAGGGCTCGCTGACCGAGGAGAGCGACGCCAATCTGGCGGAGCGGCTGACCGCCCCGGCCACCGAGCGGCTGGCCGACGCCGGGGAGCGGTACAACATCTACCGTCTCAGCACGCTCCCGGTGGAGGCCGCTGCAAAACTGCTGCACAACCTGTCCAAGCCGGTCTTCGAGCGCTACAGCCAGACGCTGATGGAGAGCGGCAAGGGACGGGAGATCCTGGATCACTACTACGCCGTTTACGGCCTGGCCGACCGGGAGCTCTCCTGGGAGCTCCTGGACAGTTTCCTGGCGGAAACAAGCTATGTGCGCGGCGCGGTCAAGACCAGGGATGCCATCGACGCGGCGGCCTGGAAGCTCTATGACGCGCAGCTCGGACGGTCCGACGGGGCCCGCGCCTACACCGCCCTGATGGCCCTGATGCGCAGGCTGCTGCCGCCGGAGCAGCTCCATGGCTGCGGCGAGGCGGCGAAGGAGGCCTACTGGGAGAAGCTGACCTTCCTGTCCTTTTCCTACCGAAAGATTGACGAGTACCGGCTCATGAAGATCCAGGGCAACAAGCGGTACGACCAATACATGGCCGTCTATGCTATCCTGGCGGCCTACGACGAGAAGGGCGAGGACGCCTTTTTCCGGGAACTCCACCAATTTGCCGCGGCATACGAGCTCATTTTTACCCAGTCGAAGAATAGCATTCCCTTCGTGTCGAAGCTGGAGGAGGAGCTGCGCCTGCTCTCTCCGCAGTCGGAGGCGCTCTTCGGCTGGATCCCTGTCGTGACCATCCCGGATGCCAGCGCAGTGCTGGAGGATATACTGGCCCTGCGGAACCGTCTGCACCAGAGGGAGTTCGATGGGTTTGTGGACGCTTACCGGCAGATCCTGGAGCAAAGCCGCGGCGTCCGCAGCGCCAAGCGCCTGGAAAAGGAGCTGAGCAAGGCGCTGGCGGCGGAGTGCCGCAAGGCCGACAAGCCGGGCAGCTGGGTCCCCGTCGACGTCTGGCTCGTCCTGGGCGCATCCCTCTATCCCGACAATGCTTTCCGGATCTTTGATGAGGCGGACCCCTGCGTCCTCCGCATAGAGGAGGCCCGCGCAGTGGAGGGGAGCCGGCTCCTGTCGGAGGCGTTCTATATCCACCAGGCGGAGTCCTTTGTCCAGAGCAAGGGCAAGTCCGCAAAGGTGGTCCACAAGTGGCTGGGGGAGCGCAAGTCTGCCGAGCGCCGTAGGCGGGCGGATGAGCGCAAGCTGCGCCAGGATGCCGACGGATCGGTCTTGGACCGGGGCCTCGCCTTTTTCTCCCAGCTGACCACCGGCGGGGAGGCCAGAAACGGCCGGCGTGTCTCCACGCAGAAGGAGGAGACTGCCGCGCCGTCCGGTCAAAGCGCCGGTGAGGCAAAAAAGGAGAGGAAGCCCGGCAGAAAAGGTGGGTTTTTCGACCGGTAATATATCCTGAGAAAGTAGGAGGATTGGCGTCCGCATGAGCACAAGCAAATATCGTGTCCCCAACGAGCTGTACTACAGCGAGATATATGGCGGCGGCATCTATGAGTGGAACGGCCAGACGGTCCAGGACCCCCTGGGGGGCGACCGGGGGGAGGGGCGGGTCAGCCCGCTGCTCACCAGCCTGCTCTCCGGAGAGACCTTTTTTCTCAAGCGCCTGCCCGGCGATGCACGGGACCGCTTCCGGACGCGGGTGCTGCTTCCTCCCCGGAATGAGCATATCCTGTGGCCCAGCGATATGGTGCATCTGGAGGAGGAGCAGCGGGAGGGGTGCAGTCTCTTTGTGGCGCAGTCGTATACCCCGGCGCCTGCGGAGCAGGAGGGAACGGAGGCCCTTCTCTTCCCCTACGGCGGGTATCCCAGGATGGTGGATGGGCTGCGCAGGCTCTCCCAGATCGAATCCCCCAGCTGGAAGGTCCGGGAGATCCGGCGCATGGCCGCAGAAATCGCCCGCGCACTGGAGAGTCTGAATCGGAGCGGGTATCTCTACGCGGACATCCACTTATCCCGCATCTATTTTTCGGATGATGACGCCGTCTTTCTGGACTTCTCCAACCTGGTCTTCCCCCTCCGGGACTCCGTGGGCAGAGGGGCGGACACCGCTTGCCGGGTGGAGCAGGGGGCGTATCCCCTCGAGTTCGCCGATCCCGCTCTGGTGCGGGGGCTGACGCCCCACGTAGACCTCCACTCCCAGAACTACAGCCTGTGCGCCCTGTTTTTCTACCTGTTCCTGGGGCGCTACCCCTATGACGGCCGGCTGCTCACGGGCTATAAGGACGATACGCCCCAGGGGCACTATGTCAAATTCCGGGACTACCACAAGATGCCCGTCTTCATCTTTGACCCGGAGGACGCCCAAAACGGTCTGGGCGCCTTCTGGGAGGAGCAGCAGGTGATCGAGCTGTGGGAGGAGCTGCCGGGAGAGCTGCGGGAGATGTTCGTCCGGACCCTCCGGCGGGGGAATGCCGAGCGGACGGAACCCGTCAACAACCCCACCCCCAGTACGTGGCTGCGATGCTTCCGGGAGTTGGGTTGGTACGACGATAAAGACGATAAAAAAGAGACTGAGGGGATCGCATATGAATAAATTGGAAGGGGTTTTTGACCGCGTTAAATACGATGCGCTGGCATACATCGGTCTGTACGAGGCCCCGCCCTGCGAAACAGGGTCCGTCCTGGCTGCCGCTGTATCGCGGCACGGACCGGAGATCTTCTGCGACCCTGCCGCACTGCACCAGGCCATGGCGGAGGCCGGCGCGCCAGAGAATGAGATCCTCCGGGTACAGCTGATGACCCGGGTGTCCGGCTTCCGGGAGCTGCTGGCCCAGGACTCCAGGACGGCGCAGGCAGACTTGGACCGGTATATCCACAACGCCGCCGAGGAGACGGGATTCAACCGGGATACGGTCCTGCGTCTCACCGGCAGCATCGTGTTTGCCCTTGGCGGCGGGATGGACTGCTCTCCCAGCTCTGCCCGTGAGGAAGGCTTTGCGCCGCAGACGGTCGCCGCACTGGCCTCCGAGCTGTATGAGGAACCGCTGCGCACCTTTCAGACCAATCTGGACCGGATCCTCTCCAACGGGGCCACGGTCAGCCTGGACTTTGACCGGCTGGAACCCCTGGTGAATATCGGGATTCCCCGGGCGAAGTATTGCCTGGGATACTGTCTGCTTACGGGCATCCAGCTGGAGGCCGACCAGGAGCGCGGTCTGGCGCTTCTGGAGGAGGCGGCCGGGCAGGGCGACAGCCGGGCGGCGGCGGCTCTGGGCGATTACCACTATCTCACCGGGGGCTCCGACCACTGGAGTCGGGCCTATACATACTATACCGGTTACGGCGCCGCGGCGCTGAGTAAGAGCAGGCGGACCGCCATCACCAACATCCTCAATCAGAAGCGCTTCAACCGGACGCTCCTGGGGCTGTGTATCCTGCTGCTGGCCGTGCTGGCCGCCTCGGTCATCTGGCCGCCCGCAGCGGCGGCGTATGCGCCCCACCCGGTCTGGGGATGGCTGTCCGTGCTGGCGGAGCTGGCACTGCTGGTCTTGGGCATCCTGCATTACCGGGTAAAGCCCTACGATTTTTTCTACCGGCTTCCTGTGGCGATGGCCGGGATATGGTCTGTCTATATGGCCATCAGAATCTTGTTTTGAGAGAGCGGGTGACGGAATATGCCTGAAAATACGGAGGGAACCGCCCAGAATTTTCTGGCCGACAAGGTGCTTGTGAAAAAGAACAAGCTCCTCTTCTTTGCGCTGAATCTGGTGTGCATTCTCCCCTATCTGATAAAGCACTACTCCCATCTGGAGGCGGGACTGGCGGCCTGTTTCCTCCTGATGCTGTTCATCCTTACGGTACTACAGCCCCATGCCGCAACGCCTGCCGGTAAGAATCTGCCGCTCTTTGGGTTCTTTGACGTCTGCATTCTGCTGGGGATGTCCACCCGGGAGCTCCTGGACCGGTTTACCCTGGACGATCTGCCCCACATCCTCGCACGGGCGGAGGGCAGGCAGTGTCTCTTGCTTTTGCCGGTGGGGCTGGTGTTGTGCGTTCTGCCCTTCCGCAGTTCTCTGGCGGTGTGGCTGAAGGGGCTGGGACGGACGGCGATCGGGGCCTTCCCCCTGCTGCTGATCTGGAGCAACGGTAAGCTGCTGGGGATCTCCTTTGCGGACGGCGGGAAGGGGTTTTTCGTCTTCTATCTGCTGTGCGCCGCGATCTGGTATACCCTGTGCGCGGTGTCCTATACGGTCACCCCGGGGGCGCTGCGGCGCAATAACTGGCTGTCCTGGCTCCTGCTTCTGGTCTTCTGGGCCCTCTGCCTGACGGAGACCTCCCTGGTCTGGGAGAGGATCCTTCCGATCCGGGATTGGCTTCTGGCCATACCGAGCCTTGCCTGGTGGAAGACCATTTTAGCCGTGGCGGTGCTGATCGGATGCGCCATCGCGGCCTATGCCTACGCCGACAGCCTCATGGGACCGGACTCCCTGGTGCTGGGCGCTCTGGGCGGCGGTATTTTGCTGCTGCGGGTGCTGCTGAGCAACTACTTTGCCTTTAGCTGGCTGGTGCTTCTGGTATTCCTGGCGGGCGCTCTCCGCTGCCTACAGAACGAGATGCGGCATACAAAAACCCTGCGGTTGAGCACCCCGGTATATCTCGCCGCCCAGACGGCGGCGCTGCTTCTGACGGCCTTCCTGCTCAAGCGCGGGCTGTGGGTCCTGCTGGTTCTGCTCGTGGTCTACGGGCTGATCTTCTATGCTATCCACGGAAAGATGGAGACGCTCCCCCGGCAGCGGTGCCGGTGGCTGGTGACGCTCTCCTGTCCCGCGGTCCTAGCCCTGGGGTATATCTGGCAGACGCGCTTTATCCCGGCGGTCTGTCTCCTCCTGGCGGCAGCCTACGGGGTGCTTGCTTTTGTGATCCTTCTTTTGCTCTGGCCCCACCCGAGCGAACGGAGGAGCCCGGACCGGTACAAGTGGATGGTCTGCGGCGCTATGGCGCTGCTGTGCCTGATGACGGCCACCCGGTATGGGGTGAAAGCCCACATCACATTTCAGCCGGAGCGCGGTACGGCACATATCGAGCTGGCGGCCAGGGGAGGAGATAATGAGATCGCCCTCGCCGCGTACTACTGGAGCGACCTGACCGGGGAACCCCTGGGCGAGGAGGTCCCCCTCTCCTCCGGCGAGACGGAGATCCCCATCCAGGGGGAGCGGCTGACCATTGTGGCCACGGATACCCACGGGGCCAGAACGACAGTCACCGACTGGTATCCCGGCTGGATGCTGGCGGAATAACGCCCCCGGGGGCGGAACAAGGAGCGGCGGCCCTATGTCTGGGAACCTGTCCGAGGATCTGAAAAATCCATATCTGTTCCAGGAGCATCAACCCGGAACATACGAGTACAGCGAGAACGACTACGGCGGGAAGGTTGCATCCGGCTCCCTCACCCTGACGGACGAGCCCGCGCGGGACAGCGCCGCCCAGGCCGCCGCCGGAGGGGAGATGCGCCGCGGCAGCGACAGCGAGTGGGGCGCCGACGACGGCGGCCACCTGATCGGGGCCCGCTTCGGAGGGGCCTCCGGGGAGGAGAATCTCACTGCCCAGAGCCGCAACCTCAACCGCGGCGCCTATAAGCGGATGGAGAACCAGTGGGCCTCCCATCTGGAGGCAGGGGAGAAGGTCTTCGTCTACGTCGAGACGGACCAGCCCTGTCGGCCGGAGGTCTATATGGGCTATGTGATCTACGAGACGCCGGAGGGCGTCCGGGACTACGATACCTTCCACATGGTAAACGAGAGTCAGTCAGAGATCGCACAGTGGGAGGAGGAAGCCGCGTGGTATCTGGGCGACACCAACGCGCCGGAGGCCGACCTCTACCTGGGCTCGGCGGCGGAGGAGACCAACGAGTATCTCGGCTCGGCCGAGGAGACGGCGCTGGACTACGGCAGCGAAGAGGCCGGTATGTCCATGTAAAAGAAGGGGGAGAACGCATATGCAGCATCAGCTTATTTTCGGAACCTCTGTGACGACCAATCCCGTCCCTCCGGTTCCGCAGCCCGTCATCACCTTCCCCGGCAGGACGTTGGCCGGTCCGTCCGGCTTTCAAATCAATGAGGACATCATGGCCCGACACATCCTGCTCCTTGGCGGTTCCGGATGCGGCAAGACCAACACCTTCTGCTATACCGTGGACACCCTGCGGAGGACCATGGGCGAGGAGGACATCGCCATCATCTTCGACACCAAGGGGGAGTTCTTTGACGGATTCGCCCGGGAGGGGGACTATGTGATCGGCAACAGTGCCCGCTTCCGGCCCATCAGCTGCACCTGGAATCTTTTTGACGAGATTCTGGCGGACGGCTGGGACGAGACCAACATCTCCCTGAACGCCAGAGAGCTGGCCGCAGCCCTGTTCCACGACCGGGGCTCGTCCACTCAGCCCTTTTTCTGCAATGCGGCCCGGGACATTTTCCGCGCGGTGCTGGTCCATTTTATCCGGCAGGCCAAGGCAGACCCGGACCAGTGGCGTCCCAGATTGAACAACGCCGATCTTTTGAAGGCGCTGCAAAGCTTTCAGACCCAGCACTATATCCAGATTTTCAACCACTACGCCGATATGCGCTCCCTGGTCTCCTACCTGGGGGACGGGAAGTCCAATCAGGCGCTGGGCGTCTTTGGAGAGCTCAACAGTATGCTCTCCGAGTATTTCGTCGGCATCCTGGCCGCCCATGCGCCGGACAGAAGTATCTCCATGCGCAACGCGGTGCGCCGGAAGGGCGGCAGGGCCATCTTCGTGGAGTACGACCTGGCGGTGGGGGAGACCCTGACCCCCATCTACCGCCTGCTGGTGGACCAGGCCCTGAAGGAGGCCCTGAGCAGGACGGAGAAGTCCGGGAATGTGTACTTCATCGCCGATGAATTTAAGCTCCTGCCCAAGCTCCGGCATATTGACGATGCGCTCAACTTTGGCCGGGGGCTGGGGGTCCGCGTCATGGCGGGCATCCAGAGCATCGACCAGCTCTATGACGTGTACGGCAAGGACAAGGGGGCCGTGATCGCCAGCGGTTTCGGGAGCATCTTTGCCTTCCACACCAACGACGGGTCCTCCCGGGATTACATTACCAAGCGGTTTGGCACGAATATCATTGCCTATGAGTATGCCAGTGAACAGAAAAATTCCATCGTCTCCAGGGAGCGGGAGGGTCACACCGTGGAGGAGTGGGAACAGATGGAGCTGGGGCTGGGCCAGGCGGTGATCGGCCTGGGCTATGACGCCCCCTTTCTGTTCCAGTTTGACGAGTATGGAAGGCGGGGATAGACATGGGCTGGAGGAACAAGGGCGAGGCCGAGCACGCCAACCTACAGCGCTCCCACACCTATGCCGCCCGGGGGAGGCTGGAGGATCTGGGCGCATACCTGTGCCGCGGCGAGGAGCCCGCGCGGTTCATGATCAGCGGCGGCTTTCATCCGAATGACCGGTATGAGCCGCTGTACCCCTTTTTCGACTCGTTTCTTGGCCGCTATCCCATGGTTGTTCTCCACGACCACGATGTCCACATGGAGGCCCTGGCGGCGCAGACCTGGGAGGAGACGGGCGAAGCGTCCCCCCTGTGGATCGTCAACCAGCAAAACGCCGCCTTTGAGCCCTTTTACGGCATGAGCGAGCAGCAGGTGACCGCCACAGTGCGCCAGCTGGCGAAAAAGCTGGGGTATACGGTGTCGCCCCGCCTGGAGCGGACCGCCAGGGCCCACATGGCCATTCTGCGGGCCCTGGAGATCCCCGTGAGCCTGTCGGGCTTTTACTATCTGTGCCGGTTCGAGGACATGGGCGAGTTCCACGATAATATCCTGGCCCTGCCCTGCGGCGAGGCCGCGGGAAAGCGGATCTGGGCCGACCTGGGCGCGGACGGCGAAGACGGCGGTGAGCAGTTTGACCTCTTCCGCACCGTTATCTTCAACCTGGCGCAGGACGCCCGGCAGAGCGGCTGGAGCGACGCCAACTCCGTTGCCGGTCTGAACTGTCTGGAGGCGATTCGCAGGCAGGGGACGCTGCTTCTCTCGTTGAGCGACTTGTCCTCCGAGCTGCTGCTGCCCTATTTGGTGGAGGAGTGGAAGGGGAGCGCGCACACGCCGTTTATCCTTCTGATTGACGGCATCCGGATCCAGGATGAGCAGATGCTGGACTACCTGCGCCGTACCAACACGGGGTGCTATTGCGGTATTCTCTCCGAGAATATCGTAGATGCCATACAGGGCGGCGAGGAGGCGTTTCCGCGCCTGGCCGAGCGGATGGACTGCTTCATTTTTTACAAGCACGGTACAGGGAAAACGGCCGAAGCGCTCTCGGAGATCATGGGCCGCTATGAGCACACCCGGGTGGAGACCTCTCAGGGGACCAGCCGCGGCTTTTTCCACTTCCTGCCCCGGGACCAGCATGAGGATACCCGGTTTTCCACGGAGAACCGCTACCGCGTCATGCCGGAGGAAATCACCGGTCTGCGGTCTGAGCAGGCCATCGTCTTTGATGCATCAGCAGATCAGATCATTCATTTCAATTGAGAGGGAGGCGGATGTTCTATGGCTTTTGATTTCAAGGGGGGCTCCTCCGGTTCCGGCGCGCCCTTTCCGCCCTCCGCCTCCGGCGGCGGGTTCCGGGATAAGCCCGGGGGATTCGGCGGCGGACCTGCGGCAGACCGCCCTCCCGAGTCCCCCAAACGGCCCTCCCCCGGCTTTCAGGACCGCCCGGGAAGGTCCATGCCGTCCCCCGACCCCGTCAGGAGAGCCGCGCCGCCCGCCGAGCCGCGGCCCAGGCCCCATCCGCCCGTCAGGCGGCCTCCGATGCGCAGCCGGTCGCCCCGGTTCTCTCTCCCTTGGGGGCGGGTGCTGCCGGTGCTGGCGGTCCTGGCCCTGCTGGTGGTCTGCTTTGTATTTCGGTCGGCGATCACGGCGTTTTTGATGGATCTGCTGACCTGGGCCATCATTCTCCTGGTCGTCATCTATATCTTCAAATGCCTGCTGTTCGGCGGCAAACGCTAGGGCTTGTTTGATAAATGGCGGAATGCCCAACGGCGAGAGATTTTTTCGCTGGGCAAGGCAAAAATTCGCAGGAATCCTGACGGATTTCAAGAATTTTTAACGCGGCACAGCGGAAAAAGATCCGCTGGTTGGGCGTTTTGACATTTTTCAAACAAGCCCTAGACACTACAACACGAGAGGTGGAGCGACAAATGCGGCATAGTAAGCAATTCAATATCGTCATGGCGGTGGTTTCCGCGCTGATCGGCGCTGTTGTATGGCTCGTGTGCGCGGCGGTTTACAACGCGCTGGCAGACGCCACGGCAAGCCCCGTCCTGATTGGTCTGCTCTTTGGGATTCTTGCGCTCGCCGTGGCGGGCGGCGTGTTTGCGACCAGTATGGCCTCGGGTACGTTTGAAAAGAATGTGGTCACCGGAGGCGGAACGGGTTCCGTGATTGGGATCCTGGCAATCATTGTGGTGGGACTGATGGCGCTGGGGGCGCTGTTCCAGTGGCTCTACAGTCTGCGCTCCCGTGCAGAGGCGGTGGAACCGACCTCCTATGTCTTTTTGATTGACGGCTCTGGCTCCATGACCGACAGCGACCCCCGGGGACTTCGCTACGACGCCATCGACCAGGTTCTGGCAGACAAGGCGTCCGATTTCCCCTATATGGTCTACGGCTTTGCGGATGATGTCTCCCTTCTGCGGGACATGCGGCCGGTATCAGCGGGAGCGGCCGACCTGATTGGCATGAGCTCCGGGGGCACGTCCATCAGGGGCGTGCTGGAGCGGGTGATCTCCGACCGGAAGTCCGGCCTGTGGGACGGGGGCGATGCGCCCAAGGTGGTTCTCCTTTCCGATGGCCTTCCAACGGATTTTGACCGGTTCTCCGCCATCAGCGGCATCCTGAGCGAGTACGCCCGGAGCGGCATGAGTATCAGCACGGTGGGGCTGGACGGCGCGGATGTCTCCCTCATGGAGCGGATCGCCGACCGCACCGGCGGCGTCTTCGTGGACATCCGGGACGCCTCCATGCTGGCGGAGGCCATGACCTCCGCCGCCAGCCGCTACGCGGCGGATGATCTGGTCACCACCCGGTATCACAGCGGTCGTCTGGGGGCCCTTTGGGGGGTCCTCCGGGTCGTGTTCCTGACGGTGCTGGGCACGCTCATCGGCCTGGCGGCGGCCGTGGCCTATGGACAGATGGATTCCCTGTCCCTCATTGCGGCCTCCTCCGCCGTGAAATCGCTGGTGGGGGCCTTGCTGCTGGAGCTGTGCACCTCCCTGTTCGACCTGCCGGACCGGGTCTTCTGGCTGATCCTGTGGGTCCTCATTGCCGCCACGCTCTGTACGCGGACGACGGCGGCCGCCCGCAGGAGTCCGGACCGCTCCCGCCGTCAGGTGCGGCCCAGCCGCAGCCGCGGCCGGTCCAGCAGGAACGTGGGGACATTCTGACAGGGGACGGATCTGAGCCGCCGGCGCCGGAGGGACCGGCGCGGGAACCCGGCAGGGTTTCCTATGGAAGGAGCGGAGCAAAGGAGGAGAGACAGCAGTGGAGCCGATATACCAATGCTGCTACACCAACGCAACACAGAGCGCTGGAGACAAGGTGACATCCGGCTGGCAGACGACCGCCGTCTCGCCGGACATCCCCCGGGATGCTCTCGAGACCTGCGTCAAGCTGCAAAACGCCAACGCCCCCCTCTGCGCCAACGCAGTGGATGAGCGGGGAAATGTGCTGGCGCTCTGGGAAATTCTCGGAGATGGCAGCTATCTATATGTCATCCAGACGCAATTCGGGCTGACCGACCGCCTGGGCCGCCCCAATATGTTTTCCCACGCCGTCATCTTTCCCCTGCGGAACAACCGGGATATTTTCTGGAACCCCAATTTCTTTCTGGCGCTGCACCCGTCCTGCTTCCTGCGGGGAGGGGACCGGCTCACCTGGGAGAATACGCCCGCCTATGCCACGTCCCTCTCGCTGGAAACGGCCATGCGCTGGGCCAGGCTGGACCGGGAGAGGTACGCCGCGCTGGTCAGGTGTGTCTATGCACAATCCAGCGGACCGAAGGGTACGGAGCCCCTGTATATTGAATATGACGGCACCGCACGGCAGCTGCGGGGACTGCTCACCTGCATCTATGGAGGGATCCCCTGGTATATGCGCAGGAACCTTCGCATTGCGTCCTGTCCCACGGCCAACGACGGCGGCAAAAACCTGGTTTTCAGTCAGAACGCCCGGACGAAGGCGTCGTACCTCATCCCCCAGACCGGGGAAAACAACATCCTCACCTCCCGCATCGAGCGGAGGATCCACCGGTACGGATTCATTGATCACGCCGTGCGGGAGCTTCCATTGGAGGAGTTCCCAAGCCATTTTGAACGATTGGAGAAGACGGCCGCCTGCCTCGGCGACGTGTCGGCCTCCAACAGTCAGGTTTTGAAGCTGGCCTTTTACTTCTGGACCCGTCCGGATATGTCCGCGTACACAGACGAGGAGCTGGAGAGCAATCTCAGCGACGCTCTGCGTCTGCCGCCTGCGGATAACCAGCTCTTGGAGAACTTTCTGACGCGGATGCTCAGGGAGGTGAAACGGCGTGGCCTCCGGCTGACGGATGAAAGTAAGGCGCTGCTGAATGCGTGGATGGCCGCCACAAAGTCCGAGGAGCTCAAGGCCGCCGGCCGCTGATCCATCACCCCCCGCACGGCCGTTTTGCACCTACAGATGCTTCACTGTAACGGACCGGGCCGTGCGCTCCCGGTTCCGGGAGGTATCCTGCGGATTTTGTCGGCAGAACTCATTGACCAACACGTCCACAAGAAACAGCTGCGCGACCTTGGCAG
>ERZ778518.722-NODE-722-length-28928-cov-4.886988_pt1 | contig 28928 bp, 27 predicted proteins | sample MGYA00510340_ERZ778518 | MGnify/ENA primary metagenome ERZ778518 (study PRJEB29527, sample SAMN07138967) | mouse gut metagenome | material: feces | host: mouse | place: China:Nanjing | collected 2016-01-25 ...
AGCCTTCTTGATCAGTACGCTTGCGGGCGGAGTTTTGGTAATAAACGTAAAGCTTCTGTCAGCGTAAACCGTGATAACAACGGGGATAATAAGACCCGCCTTATCCTTGGTGCGCTCGTTGAACTCCTTAGTAAAGGACATAATATTAACGCCGTGCTGACCCAACGCGGGTCCTACGGGCGGTGCCGGCGTTGCTTTGCCGGCAGGAATTTGCAATTTAATAAATCCTGTAACCTTCTGTGCCATGACAAAAATCCTCCATAAAAAACATTTAAACGATCTGCGCCTTCACGCGCAATGTCAGATCTTCTTGATAGCGGCGATCTCAAGCGTTGTGGGAGTTACCTCGCCGAACATATTGTTCACGTTGACGACTGCCATCTTCTTATCATTGTCGATCTCCGCGATCTCTCCCTCGAAGCCCTCAAGCACGCCCTGACGGATCGTAACTCTGTCTCCGACCTCAAAGGATACCGCAGTCTCTTTTCTGCCCTGCTCAAGGGCTCTCACTTCGTTTTCGCTCAACGGCGTAGGCTTGCCCTCGGGACCTACAAATCCCGTAACGCCTCTGGTATTGCGGCAGATGTACCACGACTCGTTTGTCTCAACCATCTTCACGAACACATAGCCGGGGTAAATTTTCTCCTCGACCTCCTTAACGTCGCCGTTTTCCTTTTCAACGGTCTTCGTCACGGTCGGGATAGTAACGTCCTCAATCAGGTGCTGTAAGTTTCTGTTTTCAACGAGCTTGGTAATATCCGCAGCGACCTTATTCTCATATCCCGAATAGGTGTGAAGAATATACCATTTTGCTTCTGAGTCAGCCATATTTCCCTCCAAATCAATGGAACAGCAGTCCGTTAAGCAATCCGAAAAGCGAATCAATTCCGAATATGAGAACGGCCGCCAGCGCACACATTACCAGTACGACGATAGTGTTATGGGTAGTCTCCTTCGGAGTGGGCCATACGACCTTCTTGAACTCGGATCTTGCGTCCTTGAAATACTTCACAAAACCTTTTTTCTTCTTACACTGCTTTTTCTTGTCCTTGGAGCTCTTGTCATCCTTGGACTTTTTAGCCTTATCGGAAGAATCATCGGGAGAGTTTTTTTCAAACTCTAAATCTTTAGCCATCCTTGCTCCTCCCTGTTACTTGGTTTCCTTGTGAGTAGTGTGCTTTTTGCAGAATCTGCAGTACTTGTTCATTTCAAGTCTGTCGGGATCGTTCTTCTTGTTCTTCATGGTGTTGTAATTGCGCTGCTTGCACTCTGTACACGCCAATGTAATTTTTACTCTCACTTTCGGCACCTCCTATTTTCTCGCCCTTTGCGGGCATTATTGCCTCCCTCGACGCGGAATTGCGATTTAACGGGAACATTTGATATTCCGCGCGTTTAAAAACGCACAAAAAAATAGACCCCATTCGAGGTAATATCATTATATCACACTATTTCCGGTTTGTCAAGTGCTTTTTTTAAAAAATGCATTTTTATATCAAAACTCTTTTTGAAATTCACTGCACCTGTTTGCCGCCAAAGGTCTTTTTGCCCGCCGCCCACTGTGTTGACCTAATTATATGCTACGCTAACAAGACGAGCCACCCGCGGCTTTTGGCGTATTTTGCGAAGCAAACTCAAAATGCCATTAGGGCATTTTGAGCCAAAAACGCAGAGTGCTTCAGCGAAACCGAAGCCTAGTCGTCCTCAAAAAGCACATCATACAGCCTTTCCGCACTCTCCACAAAGCAACACCCGTCCTGCGCGTAGATCACGACCACCGCCGTGCCCTTGACCAGTCTCCGCCCGTTCGCCGAAACTGCCCGCATAAGATAGCTCTTCGAGCCGTGCCTTACCGTGATAACGCCGAAATTGTCCTTGTCGATATACTCGACGACCTTTCCGTCCAGTCCCTCAAGCTCCTCATCTTTAGGCTCACCGCTTTTGTGAACCTTATCGTACAGCGGTGCGAACACCATACTTATTATAAAGTTCACGGTAATGCCCGCCACAGCGCCGAGCGGCAGAGATATCCAGCCCTCCATACCCGCCGCGTCCATAAGCAGGCCCGCTATCGACGCTGCAAATATCACGATTATCAGCCTGAGCATATTCTTCGGGAACACCGTCTGCCAAAGGTTTTTGTCATTCTTATCCGCGAACAGTTCCCCCGCGTCGGGAAAGAACACCTTCCCGTAAAACAGCCACGCGATAAACTGCGCCGCAAGATACGCTCCCGACAGCACTATTATCAAAATATAAAAGCCCTGCATTTATCCGTCCTCGTCAAGCTTTTCCTTCAGCTCAAGCTTAACCTTGTTTACTCGCAGTTCCTCTGCCTCGAGCACCGTCACCGTGAGTTCCTCCGTCTCGGAAACGCCGCCGCTCTTCGGAATACTGCCGAACAGCTCGATCACCCACCCCGCGACGGTATGTGCCTCGCTGTCGATATCCACCTCGATATCGCGGCCCGAGAGATAACGCCGCAGGCTGTTCAGCGACACATCGCCGTATACCGAGAAAGCCCGATCGGAGAGCGCGGTTACGGGACTTTTCACCTCGTCGCTTTCGTCCCATATCTCGCCGACAAGCTCCTCGAGCAGATCCTCCATTGTGACTATGCCGAGCGTTCCGCCATGCTGATCGAGCACCACGCTCATATGGCACTTTTTCTTCTGCATAGTCCGCAGAACCTCGGAAATCTTGACCATGCTCGGCAGATACACCGTTTCCTGTATCAGCTCGCGGATCGTAAGCTCAGAGCCCTTTTCCTCGTAGCCCTTCATAAAGTCCTTTTCGTTGATGATGCCGATGATATTATCAAGGGTTTTATCGATTACGGGCATACGCGAATATTCCTCGCGGAAAAACTTCTCTCGCACCTTCTCGGCGCTGTCCGTCACGTCGACCGCGACAATGCGCACTCTCGGCGTGATTATCTCGTCGACCGTTATCTCGTCGAACATCAATGCGCTCCGCACGAGATTGCTCTCCTGCTGCTCAAGAACGCCCTCGTCCTCGATCTCGTCGATGATCGCCATAAGCTCCTCTTCGGTCACGCTCACCGACTGCTTAGTATTGAACAGCTTCGCTACGCCCTTTTTCAGCAGGATAAAGAACGCCGAAAACGGCGTGAAAATAAGCGTCAGGAACGATATCACCGCAGAAACGCCTATACAAACACCCTCCGCGTGATCCTTCGCGATAGCCTTCGGCATTACCTCGCCGAATACCAGCACCACGACCGTAGTCGCGATCGTCGATACAAGCGAGCCGTACTGCTCACCGACTATCGCTATCGCCATAATGGTCGCAATAGACGACATGGCGATATTCACGATATTGTTGCCGATAAGTATGGTTGTCAACGCCTTGTCGTACTTTTTCAGTATGCCGAGCGCCCTTGCCGCGCCCCGCGAGCCGTTCTCCGCCATACTCTTGATGCGGATCCTGTTAACGCTCGATATCGCCGTTTCGGACGCTGAAAAGAACGCCGACATCGCGAGCAATATAACTATTAACGCGATATTCATTCCACTCATACACTATACTCTCCGATACCCTCACCCAACGCGAACCTTCTGATACACTGCGTAACGCCGCCGTGATTATTGTCGGGCGCTATATGGGCGCACATCTTCTTTACGTCCTCGTGACCGTTCTCCATGCAGAAGCTCTGTTCGGCAAGCCGCAGCATCTCCACGTCGTTAAAGTAGTCGCCGAAAACCATAGTCTCCGCTCTTGACGCCCCCAGCTTTTCCTGTAAAGCCTTCAGCGCGCTGCCCTTGCTCACTCCCGACGCCATTACGTCCATCCAGACCTCTCCCGAAACCTGAACGTTCAGCCGAGTACCGAATATTCTGTCAAGCGCGGGCTTTCCGTGGGTCATCGCACCCGTCTCGTCGCATACGGCGACCTTATATATCATCTCGTTGACGGCGAACAGGTCATCGACCGCGCTGTGCATCTTGTAGAACCGTCCGACCTCACTGTAAAACCTGTCGCCCGAATTGATATGATAAACACCGTTCTCAGCGCACACCACAACGCGCAGATCGCCGATATCCCTGCACGCCTCCAGCAGCTCGCGGTACGTCTCCCCGTCAAGAGGCGTGACGTTCACGGGCTTGCCGTTCAGCACCGTACACGCTCCGTTATCGCAGATATACGCTACCTTATCCCGATATGGCTCGGGAAACAGATGATCGAGAGCGCTGTATGTACGTCCGCTCGCGACGGTGAATATAATGTCCCGCTCGATAAGCTTATCGAGCACCTCAAAAAAATCCGGCGGCAGCCGTTTTTCATCGTCAAGTAAAGTGCCGTCCATGTCACTGACAATCAACTTTATCATACTAACCCCTTATCCAAAAAGCAAGTTGCGCACCATGCAGACACTTATGCGTCTGCACTAGCCCTGGCGCCTTTTCCTAAACTCCGCTTCACTTTATTACGGCAAAGTCACTCGCTTGCGCAGCTTACCCTGTGCCGCTTTTAATTCAACAGTCCTCTGCGCTTGCGATTAAACAGCTCCGAATTGTAAAAATCCGTATCATAATGCCGTATCGCGTTGTTAAGATCCTCAAAAACATCTCCCGGAATTTCCTCGTCGCGAGCCATCTTTTCAAGCGCTGTAACAAACGTCCTGTGAAGATACTCCGTATCCTTTAAGCTCATTCTCATGCGGACGCGCTCGCCCGTGTCGGCGTTTTGCAGAAAATGTATATCATGATCGAGAATATCCATATAATGCATTATCCCGTCTCCGTTCCTGTTGCGGAACAAATAGCGGTGATACACCGTCGCCGAGCACAACGGACTTATTTTCAGCTCCGATGGCAGCGTATCGTAGACCGACATCAGCGTAAAGAAATACTCCTCAAGCGAGCAATATCGCTCGGTCAAGCCCATTGTGAGCGTAACGCTGTCCGCGCCCGCCGCCGTGAACTTCATCGCGCTGTCGAGCGCCGTCCTGTTGTCGTTCATCGGGCAGAAATCAAGCGGCACGGGGAACTCGTTCTTGAGCCCGCTCACATACGCGCGGGCCTCCTCGTTGGTCATAAGCGGGTGACTTCCGCGTATCCGCACCGCCGTGACCTTCCCGTCCATCGCCTGCTCGGAGTATTGCAATACCCTCCGCGAATATCTGTCGATAACGGGAAGCTCCAGCATAATCGGCACCGATGTCTTTATCTTCCTTCGCACGTCCGCGAACGTCACAAGGATATAGTCAAAATCGAACAGCTCCGCCAACCTCAGAAACATAGGGTCAACGAGCCTGAAAATGTAGCCTATCCCTCTCGGCAGCTCGCGCAGCTTCATAAGCGTGCGGAAATCCAGCTCTACATACCTCACACCCGCGGCGGCAAGCGATTGGATATATTTGTAAATATACTCGGGCGACGCATTATCTAACAGAGTATACGCGCACAAGCTGTTGTCTGTCAATACGGTTTTCATAAAATTCCTTTCGGCTTTATCGCCTGTAATTGAATTTATACATAAAGTATTATATCATATTCTTTCGGATTTTTCAACTATCGGCGGAAGATTTTCTTTAATAAAATATTGCTGATTCCTCTTGTGTTTTTCAGTAATATTGTATAATTCAGCTTGACCAAATTTGTCAATTTAACCAAATTATTTGCATTTTGCGCAGGATATTTACCGGTTGCGCAAAGCGCATTGACATTTTTACGGCGTTTTGCTATAATATGGATTAGAGGAATAAAACTCAATACTGAAAATATTTTGAAAACGGAAGCTCATTATACGATTGGCAAGACGAACCAGAAATGACGCTGTCATTCAATATTTTCGTGCAAACACACAAGTTCTTTGTAGGTACATTAAGTCAAAAAGACTGTCTTTGTAAGATTGTCTTCCATAAAGAAGGCAGTAGCACAACGGAAACCAACTTCCGCTATTGGATTAAAAAAGCGACAATGTGATTGAGAGGTGCTATCATGTCAAAAACCAAAAAAATAATTCTCACGGTTCTCGCGGTCTTGTTCGGTCTGCTGGTGCTCGCGAATACGTTTATGATCTGGATACTTGCCGAAACGATCCGTGCGGAGCACAGCGTTATCAATCAGAGACCCTCGTTATATATGAATACTCTTCTGAATAACGATGAAGAAACGCTTGCTTCGGACAGCTACAAATCGCTCGTTGCCGATATTCTAAAGGACGACCCCGGAATTATCGCCCGCGAGCCTGTTATCTTCCTGGCAAATCCCGGGCTTAAGCCGGTCGTCGCGAAAATACTTGCCGAGGATTCGTCCATTCGAGAACATTGTCTGCTCACCATAAAACGTAATCCCGATCTGATCGAACTTGAGCCGAGTCTCGGGAACGCAGTCTAAAATACCGCCGTATAAACGTTTAACAAACCAAACGCCGCCCATAACAGGACGGCGTTATTTCATTATGTCAAGCTTACTCCACCAAAGAAATTAGTACGGTAATAATCGGTGGTGATGTCGACCTCACGAACCAGCGTTCCGGGCATAAGGCAGGCTATCATTTTACCGTCGCCGACGTAGATGCCGCCGAAGTTTGCCTCGTCGCTGTCCTCGTTGCTGAAGAACACCAGATCACCCTCTTTAATGCTGTCATAATCGAGACGCGAACCCATACGCGACTGTGCCTCGGTCTGTCTCGGGCAGGTGATGTAACCGTTTTCACGAAGAACATAGTATATAAATCCCGAATTGTCAAATCCGTCGGGATCGCTGCCGTTCTCGAGAAACGGCACCCCGATAAGCGAATTTGCCGTCGCGACTATCCCCTGCGCCTCGTTTCCGATATTTGTATCAGAGCTGTTATCCGAAGTACTGTTGGACGGGTCGGAGATGACCGTGCTGTCGGTGGAATATGCGCTGTCCTCCGAGGTATCCGACGGCTCCGAGGTCTGCGGTATAATTATTGAGTGGCTGTAATCGTCCGAACTGATGTCGGACGACTCGTCACCGCTGTTAAGAACGCTTGCTAAGATCACTGCAACTATAACTCCGAGCGCGACGACCGTCACACCCGCGATTATCAAAATGTTATTCTTCATCAAATATTATCCTCCGGCGGTATTGAAAAACCTATATTTTAACAACTGCCAATACTATAATTATATATTATTTATGAAGAAAATGCAACGGCATATCAACTGCATAAAACGAACGTTTATGCGGTATTCCGCCTTTTTGCGCCGTTTATTCCGCCGCATTTATCAATACTCCGCGAATTTTTCAGAATTGTGTACTATCTTATGAACTTGTTTTCATAGAACAAATGCTTGGTTTGCAGGGTAAATTTTTATGGAAAGAAGTTCCTACAACGGTACCGTCATAAGCTTGTCGTCAATTATCGTCACCTTTGACCTGGGCGTAGTTTCGATGATGTCCAACGTCAGAAAGTTAACGCAGAACTTCACCCCTGGGTAGATTATTCCCGTCACCTTGGCGCTCAGCGTATCCTTGTTCTTGATGTCCTCTTCAAGCTGATCTATAAGCGCCTGCAATTCATTCTTGCGCATAGCGTGGAACAGCTTGTTCTGCGTTTCCGTTCGGTACGCTCTCTGCTGAACCTCGGTCATCTCGCCGCCCTGCGCTATCTTCCGCTGTTTAAGGAACGTGAGATTTTTTATCGCAGCGTCAAATATACGTACAGACTCCTTGAGATCGGCCTCCGCCTCGCGCTTTCTTGTGTACAGCACCGAGCCGTCGCCGATATATACCTCGGTAGCGGTATACTTCTCAGAGCCGATAATGCCCGCGTTCACGTCGTGCATAGACGTGACCCTGCCGCCCGAGATAACTCCGTGAGTACCCTTCGCGGTAAGTCCGCCGTAACAGAAAACGTTGCAAAACGCGAACTGCTTTGATACCACGTCGCCCTTGACGAATATCTCCGCGTTCTCGCAGAAGCCCACGTCGGCGTTTCCGTCACAGCTCAGCTTTGAATTGATACAGCCGCCTACGATAGTTACATTGCCTCCTGCGGTTATCTCGCCGCCGAACACCGAACCGTCGATCTTCACGTTCTTTCCCGCATTGACCGAGAAACCCTCCATGACGTTGCCCTTTATATGAACATCGCCGAAAAAGCTGATATTGCCGACCGAGATATCGAGATCGGTCTTTATCGTCACCGCGCTCTCGACCTGGAAACAGCCGTTGCCGAAAACGATATGACCGTCGCACGCCGCAACTACTTTAGACCCGTCCGTCGTGACGAGCGTATTCTTACCGAGCGAGACCTTTGCTTGGTCTCCGGGCTCGGCGGGTATCTCCTTGCCGAATATATCCACTCCCGGCACACCCTCCTCGGGCTGCACGATATCGGCAATTATCTCATTCTTATGGATAGGCACGATAGCGTTCAGCTCGCGGTAATCGGCGATACCGAACTCGTTCTGACGCGGCTTGAGCTTATGATCCTTGTCAAATCTGAAGCTGATATACCCGTTCTTTCCCTTTTTCGGCGGTGTGGCAACGGCAACGCACACCTGCAGGTCATACAGGCGTTCCGCGATGACGCGCTTAATATTGCTCTCGTCGATATTCGTCGTTATGCCCAGACGCGCGATCTCTCCGCATACCTGATCGTAGTTTACCTCCGCTCCTCCGTTCTGTGGAGCATGGAGTATCATATTTGCGACCCTTCCGTCGCTTTCACAGCTTATCTCAACCCATCCGTCGATCCTCAATAACTGCTCTTTTTCAGCCATAGTTCCACCCCTTAATTTATAAAGAATTTCAAAATCTTGACTATCCTGCTCCGTTCCCTCGCAGTATAGTCAAGAACGGTCTCACTTCGCTACGCTGCGTTCGACACTTTCTGAAATTCACTGCGTGCGAATAATGCTGCAAATGGCTTAATACTGCCAACGCGAAGTCGGAAATTCCGCCCCGCACCTATAACCGCATTATCTCAATATATGTTGATATAATTATTTGCCTTGCTGTTGACCTGTTCAATCAGCCCGATAACTTCCTCCAAAGAGTTTGCGCACGCGTAAGCGAGACTAGACAACTCCCCGTCGGGCGGCGTAAGATCCGACACCATTACCGTGACGCACCCCGCCGACGCTGCGGAACGCACCCCGTTCGGCGAATCCTCGAGAGCCATACACTCACGTGTCTCAAGACCAAGCTCCCTCGCAGCATACATGTAGATATCGGGCTTTGGCTTGCCCTCCTCAACCATCGTCGCGCACACTATCTTGTCAAAGCATCCAAAAATTCCCACTTGTGTAAGATAATCCCGAGTGCGCTCAAGGTCTGTCGCCGTTGCGATCGCGGCGGGTATGCCGCTTCCGTTCAGAAACGTTAAAAGCTCCTTTGCTCCGCGTTTCAGTTCCAAGGGATTTTCGGAAAGATATCCGTTCATAAGCTCCATTCTTCGCGAACGTATCTTCACGTAATCGAACTCCTCACCGAACAGCCCGCGCAAATACGGTATCGCGAACTTCCTGTGCAGCGACCGTATCGCGAGCGCGTGCTCCCTCTCCATCGGGAACCCCGCCTCATTCGCTGCCTGCACCCAGAAGCGCACCAACAGCTTTTCGGTATCGAGCAGAAGCCCGTCCATATCAAAAATAACAGCCTTAACCATACCACTGCCCTCAACCATAAAGACAAAACCACACAATTATTGTCATTCGCTTGAGCAGTCAGATTTTTCATCAGATTGTACAAATCGATTGCCGTAAGACTGTCGCAGCGTTTTGCCGCAAACATAATGCATTCAATCGAAATTTGTACAGGATGACGGAAAATATGAAAGCAAACGGACGGCAAAGGCGTTAGCCGCTAATTGCGCGGTATTGCCCAATTATTATTCTATTTTATTATATCACACTTGCATAAAAAAGTCAATGATTTTTGGCTATATTTTATACACAATTTCACTTGCAAAAAAATATATAAAAAAATTTGCAAAAATACTTGAAATTTCCGTATTATTGTGTTATAATTGTCAGGTATGGTATTGTAAACATTTATTATATATTTGGAGGAAGTTCTTAAAATGGGAATATTTGAAATTATCAGCGCGATCATTCTGATCATCGCATGTGTATTTATAGTTGTCGTCGTTCTTATGAAGGATACAAAGACCCAGATGTCACAGACGATCTCGGGCTCGACCTCGGACAGCTACTTCCAGAAGAACGCGGGGCGCACCAAGGAGGCTATGCTCAACAAAGCGACTATCGCGGCGGCAATCGTGTTCTTCGTGCTCGCTCTCGGCGTAAACGTCATCAACGTTTACTGGGGCGCGGGAAGTGACAACAACAGCTCGTCCGCGCCGACCAGCTCCGTTTCCTCGGACAGCTCGACAGGCAGCGACAGCACGGACAGCTCCGACAGCGGTTCGGACAACAGCACAAGCTCGGACAACTCAACCGACAGCGAAAGCGGCTCGGATACAAGCTCCGACAGTTCAGCAGGCACATCGAGCACGACCGAATAAATCACGACGGGCAGTCCATAAGCGACTGCCCTTTTGAATAATTCGGATCAAAATACGAAACATATTATATAAAGAGAGGAATTGCTTATGAACAGGCTTAAAACCAACATTCTGACAGCCTTGTACAAGGCTGTGGACGGGCTGACCGAAAAAGAACTTATAAAGTTGCTTGATCTGCCGAAAAAAATGGCAAAAAAGCTTTCAAACGATCTGGCGGATATGAAGAAATTCGGCGATATCAGCAACAAAAAGGGCGTGTGGCGACTGAAAAACGCCGAGGACTATTTCACCGCCGTTATAACGCGCGTCACCCCCCGTTCGGGATTTATGACCGAGCAGGGTGAAATGCCCGTTGAGTATTTCGTGCGCGGGCGCGACATGTGCGGCGCTATCCCGGGAGACGTGGTATTGGCGAAGAGGATGCTCGCCGCTGTCGAGGACAGAGATCCCGAGGCTGTTGTGCTCGCGGTGCTCGAGGAGAGCGATATGCTGCTGACGGGCGTTATAGTCGCGGAGGGTAACCGCCTTATGGTACTCCCCGACAAGCTTTGCGACGAGCCGCTTTATATTGCGAAAGCGGGTGTCAATCCGCTGCACGTCGGCGATAAGGTCGCGTTCTCGATAAAAAAGCGCGGCGAACGTCACTTCGACCACACCGTCGCGATAGCCGACAGCTTTGGTTCGGCGGACAACGCGAAGGCAGGCGCGGAGGCGTATATGCTCGTTAATAATCTGCATATCAAGTTTCCCGACGAGGTGCTGCACGAGGCGGCAAAGCTTGATATCGACGAGCCCGACGCGGACGAGATCGCAAGGCGGCTCGATCTTCGCGGAGAGCCTATCTTCACAATAGACGGAGCGGATACCAAGGACATCGACGACGCGGTATCCATCGCGCGTACCGACGGCGGCTACAAGCTCGGGGTGCATATCGCGGACGTTTCGCATTATGTAAAGAAAGGTTCGGCGCTTGACAAGGAAGCGTTCACGCGCGGAACGTCGATATACTACGCGGACAGGGTCGTTCCAATGCTCCCGAAGGAGCTTTCCAACGGTATATGCTCGCTCAACCCGAACGTGGACAGGCTCGCGTTCTCTTGCCTTATGAACGTTTCCTCAGACGGAAAGCTGCTGAGTTACCGCTTTGAGAAAACCGTTATCCGCAGCCGCGTCAAGGGCGTTTACTCCGAGGTCAACAAGATACTCGACAATACCGCCGACGACGAGATAAAGGCGAAATACGAACGCGTTATCGACCGTATCCCGATAATGCGCGAGCTTGCGGAGATACTCGAGAAGAACCGCGTAAACCGCGGCGCTCCCGAGATAGATACCGTCGAGGCTAAGATAATCACCGACGAGAACGGAATTTGCGTGGACGTAAAGCCGCGCGAGCGCGGGGTTGCCGAACGCATTATCGAGGAGTTTATGCTCATGGCGAACAACGCCGCCGCGTCGCTTGCGATGAAAGAAAAATTCCCGTTCGTTTACCGCGTTCACGAAGCGCCCGCGACCGAAAAGCTCCTCGCGCTCGGCGACACGCTGACGGCACTCGGCGTAAACCCGGAAGGCATTTCCGAGCGCTCCACCGCCGCCGACCTCGCAAAGGTCATCAGCGACAGCAGAGACAGCGACAAATATATAGTTATAAACCGTATTGTACTGCGGACTATGATGAAAGCGAAGTACTCCGATGAGCCTCTCGGACACTATGGTCTTGTAATGCCAGAGTACGCGCACTTCACTTCCCCGATACGCCGCTATGCCGACCTGTCGATACACCGCATACTCACCGATTATGTATACGCTCTGTCGACGGAAAAGCTCACGAAGAAGTACAAGAAATTTGCCGCCGAGGCAGCAATGCAGGCGAGCAACACGGAGCTTGCCGCGGTGCGGTGCGAACGCGAGTGCGAAAATCTGTATATGGCGGAGTATATGAAGAACCATGTCGGAGAGGAATATGATGGTTTTATTTCTGGCGTTTCGCCGAGCGGGATCTTCGTGGCGCTCGCCAACACCGTCGAGGGAATGATCTCCGTGACGCGTATGCCGCTCGGAGAATATGAGGTGCAGCACAGCGTTATCCTCACGGGCGCGGCGAACGGCAAGGTGTTCACCGTCGGTGACAAAATCAGAGTAAAATGCGTTTCCGTCAACGTAAACGGCGGCTTTATCGACTTTGACTTCGCAGAAAACACATAATAACGGAACGCCGTATCAAATAACGATACGGCGTTTTTTGTTATGTTGTTAATTCGTTACCGGCATCTGCGTCCTCGCGGCGCCTTTTCACGATATCCTTTACGATAATGTTGAACGCCTCGAGCACCTTGGGATTGAACAACCCGCACTGCCCCTCGTTTATCATCTGTATCGCGGTGTCTAAATCGAACGCCGACTTGTATACTCTCGGCGAAGTCAGCGCGTCAAACACATCCGCGACTGCAACGACCTGCGCCCAGATGGACACCTCGTCGCCCTTGAGTCCGTCGGGATAACCGCGCCCGTCCCAGCGCTCGTGGTGGTGGCGGCAGATATCGTAGCTGTAACGGTACACCTCGTGGTCCATAATGTCCTCGGGCATCTCTGCAAGGATATCACAGCCCTTGACGGTATGTATCTTCATTATCTCGAACTCCTCGGGAGTGAGCCGTCCGGGCTTTTTCAGGATACTGTCGGGAATAGCGATCTTTCCGACGTCGTGAAGTATCGACGCGGTGCCGATCTTCGCTATGGTGGACTTGTCGAGATGATACTCGGGGAACATCTCGCTTACCTTGCTCATCAGCTTTATGGTGACGCTCTTTATACGCTTTACGTGCTCGCCCGACTCGCAGTCGCGGAACTCGATAAGCGTTGCCAGGGTCTCGACCATTTTGTCGTTTATCTTGGACATTCTGTCCACGCTCTCGTTGACCATATCAACAAGCTCGTTTCTGTGGCGGTAAAGCTCGATGATGTTGCCGATTCTCGCCTTGATAAAGCACATACGAAACGGCTTGGAGATTATATCCACCGCGCCGAGATTGTACGCGCCCGTAAGCATTTGCATATTGTCAGCGGCAGTGATGATGAACACGGGGATATTGTATATCTTTCCCGTTCTGTTAAGCTCCGCCAATACGCTCATTCCATCCATGACGGGCATTATCAGATCGAGCATAACGGCGATTATACTGTTGTCCTCGTTGATGATGTCGAGCGCCTCCTGACCGTTCTCCGCCTCGATTATATTGTACTCGTCCTTAAAAAGCTCAGCGAGCAGAACGCGGTTGATCTCCTGATCGTCGACGATCAAAATTGAATTCTTCACTAGTAACCGCCTTTCATTCACATATGCTTTTTAATGCAGTCCATAAATTCCCGCTGGATTTCAACGGTCTTTTCCAACAGTTCCTTAGCCTTTTCTGGCTTATTGTCGCGGAAAAGGTCCACCATTTCAGTATAGTTGTTATACAGCGGCGTAAGTGAAAGGTTGCCGACTACGCCCTTTAAGGTATGCGCGTTCGACAGCGCAGCTTCGAGGTCGCCCGACTCAACATATGGCATAACGGGAGCGTCCTCCACCACCTTCGGCAGCTTCATAAGCATACGCTCGTACAGCGACGAGTTGTTCATAAATCTTGCAAGAGCGTCCTCTGTGTCCGCTCCGAGCAATTTCAATTCTTCTATCAAACCCATATTACCGACCTCCAAAATAAATCAAACCGAATACGTAAGCAGTGTAAGCTCGTCATAATCATCGGACAGCCTGAACGCGTTCTCTGGAAGATCGCAGTTCGGGTCGCGGAGTATCTTCTCCGCTTCGGCCAACGGACACGGGAACACTACTTTATGTCTGAACAGCGAGATAAATCCCGTCGCGAGCTGAGCCGCGCTGCCCGACACGAACATAAAATGCGCTCCGAGACGCGAGCCCTTTACCAGCGCTCGCTTCATATCGCCGAGACAGTCCTCCGCGTGCATTGCCGCAAGAAGATGATCTCCGCCCAGAACTATCTCGAACGCCGATGCACGATTGCCCGCCGCGATATCCGCCGCTATCGCCTTAACGCGCGATACAGCTTCGTCGCCCATAAGCACGTTCACTCCATCAAGAGCGCCCTCGCTTATCAGCTCAGCGTATACAGGGTCGCCGCGCCATGTGAGCACCTCCACGGACTTGTTCTGCGCCGACAGCGAGTTCAGTGCGGCCTTCACCATATGTGCCGCGCTCGCTTTTTCGCGCTCGGGAGCGACCGCCAACAGGTTCTCGCCGAATTCCTCGTACAGACGTATCGGGTATTCCGCTCTGAAACGGCACGGCTCACCGAGGAACAGCAGGGTCTCGTCCGCGCTCTTCGCCGCTATCATCTCGCTCTGCGCCGCCGAGTGGCCACGGTGAACCGCGCGAAGCTTTCTGTTGGCGAGTATCGGATGCTTGTTGACATATTCGTCATAGCCCGTCCTGTACTCGGTAACGGCGATAAATCTGTTGTCAATGACTGCCTGAGCAACGAGCATACGCACCATTACCAAGCCCTCTTCATTGCCCTCGGACGCGGTAAACGCGCATCCGTCCGGAACCTTTTTGAGGGACTCGATCTCATTTTCATACAGCTTGATATGACCAAACATCTCACGGACGCCGCTGTCACAGCCCGCGACAGCCGCCGCACAGTGAACGGCAACGTTCTCAAAGCACACGGGGCGCTTTCCGTCCTCGAGGAATGCCTCCGACGTAAGCACAAAGTGAATCCCGCAGTCGGCGCACCTTCTGAAAATGCCCGCAAGCTTTACGGTAAAGCTCCTGCCGAAATATCTCGGAACACCGCCCAGGATTTCGAGCAGTCTCGAGAACTCGTTTACAACTATAAACACTCTCGGCATATACACGTTTTCGGGTACGGCAGAATAGTCCTCCCAACCGTTTTTGTTGAGCGCAACGGTACGCTTCTCAAACTCGGAGGATATAACGTCGATAAAGTCAAACGCCGTTTCGCCGTCAAAGTCGGAAACCGCGTATCTGATATGAGCAGCGGGCTTTTCCGAATACTTCATCAGCTCACCGTCACCGCAATCATACAGCCACAGCTCCGCGTCGTCAGGGTGAGCGCGCTCGATTATCTGCGTGATTATCCTGTCGGTAAGCATCTGTCTGTCGCCGCCGCGCTTTCCGCATATAAAGGTTATGCCGCCTCCTATGTCTATATTCACGGGGTTGCTGTCAACGCTTATGCCGATCTTGATCTCGGGGAGCTTGCGGCTGCCCTTGCGCGGTCTGCCGTCAACAGGCTGTTGAACAGGCTGAGAAACGGGCTTAGCCGCGGGCTCGGGGGAGGGCTGTGCCGACCGAACAGGCTCGTGAACCTCGGATTTTTCGGATTCGGATATCTCGGAAGACAGCTCCGATACCACCGACACGCTGACCTCCTTCTCCTCGGAAGTGGATCCGAAAAGATTGAACAGAATATGCGCGGGAACAGGCTCGCTGTTCTCCATAAGGCGACCCTCGTCGGGTATGTCATCTTCGGGACGAGCTTCGTAGACGTGCTGAACCGCGGATCTTACAGGCTCGGCGTGGATACCCGAAGCAACAGGCACAGGCTGTGCCGCATCAAGCTCGGGAGCATGCTCCGCGTGAGCTGCCTGCTGACGGCGCTGGTCAACGTAAACGCGGCGAATATCCTCTGGAAGATCGGAGGGTGCGGAGTACCAAAACAGGCTTTCGCGGACGTCTTCGATCCAAAAACCGCCATTTCTGCTGCGGATAGAGGTCGCAAGTGCACGAACCTCCTTTTCGGCGGGAGTTTCGTCCGCCGAAGCGCCATGAGTGAGCACGACAAGAACGCCGCTCTGCTGTGCGCTTCTGCACACTGAAACAACCTTGTCCAGCATATCGTCCATATAGTTCTCGGGAAAGCCGTTCAGCACGAGCACGCGGGACACCTTGTCCGGTGTCGGAGAGGACTGTGCCGCCGCGGCGAACTCGCCGAGCTTAGTCTCCGCGTCGGATATCGACTGCGGAACGGTGATAAACGGATTTATACCCTTGCCGAGCGCCGCAATATGACCGAGACCGTCCGCGGTAAACGTAGACGGGTCGCAGAACATCATATCTGTGATATCCTGCCCGCTATACTTTATAAGATTGAGCAGCAGCCGCTGAACGCCGCCCATAAGATAAGTCTGATTGCGCTCGTCATAGTCGAGGAACAGCACGCCGCCCTTATTCGTTGGCACCTGATATGGCGCACCGATAGTACGCGCCGCCGCGTTGTACTCGCCGTTGGATGTCGCGGAAAGCTCCATTTCCACCTCCATGGGCACAGACAGCTTAACGCGGCGCTGACCGATACTGATGAACCCCTTGGACGGCAGCTCGACCGTCCCCGGACTGTTGAATGCAGATTTGTCGAACACCAACAGCTTAAGGTACTCCTTGAAATCTTCCGACTGTATGTAAGCCTTTACCTTTTCGTCATGCTGCTCCTTGCGGTCGTTAAGCGCGGCAACGTCGCTGTCGTACTGGCGCTTGGCCTGCACCTTGCTGCCATCAATAAGCTGCTTGGTCTGCTCGATCTTCTGCTCATAATACTTTACCTGACCAGTAACCTTTGTGTACAGCGTTTCGGCATTGGGATCATTATGAGAATCAAGCTTTATAGTCTGACGGATACTCTCGAGCTGACCTGCAGAAGTCTCGAAAGGAGCCGGCGCTTCCTCCAGACCGTCGGGCTGAGCATGCTCCTTAGCGTACTCAATAAGATAATCGAGCTTATGCATTTTCTCGTGTATCTCGCCTATTTTTTCGTTCAGATCCTCGTCTGAGGAACTGCAATAATCGTTGTATTCCTTGAAAGCGGCGTCCATCTCCGAGGAGATCTGCTTTTCCTCTTGAGCAAGCTCCAAAAACTTGCCAAGCATTTCGTTAACTAAATCTGCCATAATTTTACTCCTTCTGGGCCTTCGTCTTCCGAAGCGCGTGTAGCACAATCAAAACCATGCCTATGTAATAATTATACCTAAAAAAATCGCGCGTGTCAATAGATTTTATTAACTTTGTACAATATTTTGTGAAATGTTTTCGTTTTCAGAGTAAATATTGACGGAAATGGCTTGCTGCGCTAATTTCTGATTTACAGCATTAAAAACCGCCGCACCAAATGGGTGGTGCCCTTAACGGAGAAAACACAAAGAACCGAATAGGATATCAAAATGGCACATCTCATTGAGGTGTGCCGTTTGCTAGTATCAGCTTATGTGATGTATAACCTAATGATTCAAAGTCACATATTACGTATAACAACAGACGACAGAGAAAATCTCTCTGCCGCCCAGTGACTTGTTTATTCTATCTTATTGGTGGTTTCCTTTGTCTTTTTGTGCTTGCAGCGTTTCTCTATAAAATATTCTACGGCGCAGTTGATGATGAAGGCAATATTTCCGATCATCATACCGACAAGCTTTGCTAAGACATTCTTCCAGAGAATAGGACGAATCTCAGTGGTAAGTCCCCAACGAGACATTTCGGCGAGTGTGGCTATGACTCGCGTCAAAGTAAGTTCCGGATCGAGAGGGGCAGGAGCGGTTTCCTCTGCAACAATGTTGCCAAACATCTCCGCCAGCGTGTCCGCTGTGACCTTAATAACGGTAGCGGCATTTCGCAGATCATTGATGACCATATCCAGTTTGCTGTTTTTTCCCATAAGATTTTACTCCTTCCTTCATTTGACCCTGATTGATAAGCATTTTGAGTTTCCTCATAAGATGCATGGACACGACGCCGATTGCTGTGAGGACGTCATATAACTTAACATCTTCCAAAAGCGCTGCGATATTAGCTCTTTTCATCGGATTACCTCCTTCCGGTGGGCGTATCGTTTTGCCCCTTCCACTATCCACTGGAGGCGGAACCGTGAAATGGTCCGCAATTTTTTAAAAAATTTTGAGTCCGTCCAACCGCTGAGGCAGTCGTATGGGTTTGTCACTTAGATGTAATCTTTGAGGGACTCTGCAAGGTCAGCCTTTAGCTTATCCCAATGACGCTTGAAGGTAGAGCGGGTAAGCCTCATATCTGCGGCGGCTTCACGTTCCGACTTGCCGGCCATAATAAGCTGGCATATGCGTCTACTCTCTGGGTCGAGTTCTTCAAGACGGTGATAAAGGGCATCGAACAGTTCTTGTTCTTCCATAATTGATTGCACGTCTGGTTGGTCATCCTGTAGGTCATCAAGCCAGGACTTTTCGTTACCCTCGTCATCTTGGATGATGTAGTCGAGGGAAAGGCTATCCCCAGCACGCCAGTGCTGGCAGGTGAAACAGTCCATGTCGCACATCAAACGCTGCGATTTAGGACAGATACAGCGACCGTGTTCCTGTTGTCTTTTGCGATAGGTGTTGATAGGGCGGTAGTAGTCTGTGAACTCCTGCTTGGTGACTGGGATCTGCTCATTGGTGGAGCGGATGTAGATGTAGGGCTGGTGGTTTAACTTCTGTTTTTCTTGCTTTGCCATAAAAATTTCCTCCGATTGTCGGTTTCTCGAAACGGAGGAATGAAAGTGCGACGGCAAAATGGGTATAGGAAATAAAACCGCACTCCAAACGAATCGCTCCGTTTCGGATTGCGGCGACCTTGCTCATCAGTTCGCCGTGTTTGATATTATTTGGTGTCCGCCAGATGAAGTGAGCCACCGAGAGCGACTCGGTGCATCATGTGACGGTGTAGTAATTACCACGTTATCCTTATTATAAATCTTGGGATAGAAAAAGTCCTCAGATGCGACTCGGTTGATACTCTGTTAAGACTCTGCTACTAATCCTGCAGTCGTGCAACTTAGCGATTGTCAAGGTGAGTTTATCAAATATGTATATTTCCTTGACAAATAGGAATTTTTTTGATATAATAAAAGCACGGATATATGAACCGTGCTTTGGAACTCTGTAATATAAGCTTATCAGGAGGAACAAGTATGGCATTTAGCTATAACAAATTATGGAAAATACTAATAGATAGAAAAATGATGAAAAAAGACTTGATGGCAAGTACAGCTCTTACTTCAACCACAATGGCAAAAATGAGCAAAGGTCAGCCTGTCAGCATGGATGTGCTTGGTAGAATCTGTGAGGCTCTTGAGGTTAATATAGGTGATATTGTGGATTATGTGGGTAATGTCACAAAAGAAAACTCATAAATCATGAAAAGGAGGATGACATGGGATGAAGAAACTTTGTTTCGGTTCGTTATTGGCCGTTTTGGTAAAATGCAAGGCACACAGCACAAGTCAGAAGAAACTGTGCGGAACCATGCTACTCTCCATTAATCCTTTCGACGACAGGCAGACAGATGATGGCTTTGCATCTGCTTTGGTGCGCGGAAAATCAAATTTGCCGGATATGATAAAAGATAATGCGCCTACTGTCGATGCTTCTGCTGTGGTGAAATACTTCAGAGATAATGTGATACCACTATTAGATAATAACCTCAAGCCAAACATCGTACTTGCCCTCAAAGATATAATCGAGGATGACAATGACATACGTCCGGATACAGAAGTTGAAATGGTGAATCACATTGAAAAATCGGATATGAGAGAATTCAGATGTTTTGTATATGAAGAATTTCTGGCAGGAATATTCTTATACACCTGTATCGTTCCAGAGAACAGGGGCAACACGGATAGAATAGACGAGATTACGGATGACTACATACGCAACTTTGATGCGAAAAGTGCCGATATAACCTTTAAAAATGGCAACAGTAAGCTAAACGAAAAAGTGGCAATGGAGATTGCTTTAGATGCGCACATGATGTCCCTGCTGACTGATTCGGAGGGCAAATGTCTGAAATGTGGACGTCCATTGGTAGCACATAGGGATGGTCAGGAAGTGAATTATGCACATATTGTATCTCTTTTAGGTGAGGATATGTTGCTCTGCGGTGATTGTGAAAATGAAATGCAATCTGCGTCGGATGATGATAAGGCTGCACTTGTTTTACAGAAGAAAAATTTGACAAGTCTGTCCGCTGCAAGAGACTCTGTCACTCGGCATGAGTTGGGTAAAGAGATAGAAGAAGTCTTGCGGCAGGTGAGCGATCTTGAGGTAGATGACAATACGAGATTGAAAACAGCAGCAATTCCCGTGGAAAGAAAGATCAGCGAAAAAGGGCTGCGGATGGATGTGTTGAATGATGTTCGTCCTTTATATGAGGGTGTGAATGACGTGCTGGACAGACTTGGAGGAGAAAGCGTCCTTAATGTCACGACATTCGCAAAGAAAATACGCAGAATGTTTGAAGATGCTGAGGAGAACGGTTTGTCGCAAAATCAGATATATGAATTGCTCGTAAATACATTATATGATAAGAGCGGTCGTAAATATCGGAGAGCGTGTAGAATAATCATCTCCTATTTTGTTCAAAGGTGTGAGGTGTTCAATGAGATTACCAAGTAAAGTAACGCCATATTCAAAAAGTATATTTGTTATATTTCCTAAGATATTGGAAGCATTACAAAAGCAGGATATGTCTCCGAAAGAAATAGTAGAAAGCCTATCGCAAGAGCATGAAAACTGGAACGACATATTAGATGCCTTGGACTGCTTGTATGCACTGAACCAGATAGAATTTTCCGATGAAAGGAGTGTGCTGCATTATGTTAGAGGAGATTCGCTGTGACAAATTTGCGGAGGAATACAGGATTATTTCTTTTCGACCTGGTTTAAATACTGTCCTCGGAAGCTCTGATGGAAGTAACGCTATAGGGAAAACCACATTCCTTCAGATTTTGGATTATGTTTTCGGCGGAGATGATTACCATAAGAGTTATCTGCGGGATATAAAGAATCATGTCGGCAGCCACACGATATACTTTAAATTTGTATTTAAGGAGCAGGTGCACTATTTTTATCGTAATCCCGATGATTCAAAGGAAGTATGTCGCTGTGACAAGGAGGGCCATTTAATTGAGAAAATTAGCATCGATGATTATCGAGATTTTCTTTTTCAGGAATACCAGATTGGTCTTCCAAATTTGAAGTTTAATGATTTGTGCGATCGCTATTTTAGAATATATGGACGCGAGAACACGATGGAAAGATATCCTTTGCAAATCACGCCAAGGGAAGTTCCTGAAAAAGCCGTTGATTTTTTGCTACTTATTTTTGGGTACAGTAAAATACTGGGTTCCTTGAAAGCAATGGAAGAAGAACTGGGCATAAAAGCGTCTCAGGTTTCCACGCAGCGACGGCAAATGGTGGACACTGAGAAAATAGAAGACAATCTGAGTGCAATCAAGTCGTTAGAAAAACGCCTTCAAGAACTTATGCATAATAATGAAGAAGTGCAGATGTCATTTTTCGGTTTCGATGCAAAGGCATTTGACAAGGTTACCGCTGCCAAGCGGGAACTGCAGGGATTGATTAACCGAAGAAACCGTCTGCAATCTCAGGTCAACGCCCTCAAAGACAGAATGAGGTTGGGCGGTCAGGATGCGGAGGCGGAGTTCCAGTCGCTATTACAGTTTTTCCCACAGGCAGACCTAAAGGAATTTTCAGAAATTGAAAAATTTCACGCAAATATCCGAATAATTCTAAATGATGAACTTTCGCAGGAAATATCGCGGTTGGAACCCATCATAGCAAGGTGCGAGAAGGAGATTGAACGCCTAAAAGAAAAAATCACAAGTACTGGTATTGCTAAGCAGATGTCAGAGCAGGTGCTTTCTCAGTGTGTGCAAATTTCTAAAAGCATTGACCGACTCCGTGAGCAAAATGATGAACTGATGCACCAGAAAGAGTTGCAGGAAAACCGCGCCAAGGCAGAACAGAAGTTAAACAACCTGTTTAAACAGCAGACAGAGGCTTTGACCGATATTGTAAATAGGATCAATAACTGCATGGGCAGACTTAATGCAATCGTGACGGAAGAAACTGAAACAGCACCAGAGCTTCAAGTGTCTGGCAGAAAAGAGATTAGGTTCGGGACTAAGGATAATACCAGCGAGGGGACGGCGTTTAAGAGTCTTGTCCTCTATGATCTGAGCATCCTTCAGCTTTGCCCTATTCCGGCTCTTATTCACGACTCTAATATCTTGAAGAGTGTCGGTGATATACAGTTGGAGCATATTCTTCAGCAATATCAAGAAAGCGGCAAGCAGGTATTTATTGCCTATGACAAGCCAGATTCAACCACCGATAAGGCTTGTGAGCTATTAAACAAAACAGCGGTGCTTCGTCTATTCAATGGCAAGGAGTTGTTTGGACAATCATGGAGTAGACCGGGAGCTTCAAAATAAGGGAGGTATCAAGATGGCATCGATTCATAACTTACTCAGCCAAGTGCCAGATGCGGTTCTTCGGACACGGCTGGAAGAGGAATATTTGAGGGCGGTGCAGAGTAAAAAGTTTGGGCTTGTTTTCGAGGATCATGTTCCCGAATGTACACCGCTTTATGGTGTGCCTATCAGATGCGGATCTGTTGTGGCAAGAAAGCTGGAAAAAATCAACGAATTATTCATCGTAGTAAAAATCAGTGGCGAAGTGGCATTGTGTCAAAGTAAGATGACTACCGAAACGGAGGAAATCCCTCTTAACAAACTTGTCGCTGTTGCTCAGTTTGGTGAGCCGATTTTCCCATCACTCCGACCTGTAGACAGCGTGGAAAATGCTCCAGACTCTCCACTGTGGCATACACTTATTGAGGCTGATAATTATCATGCCCTTCAGCTTTTAGAGTATCTCTATCCTAAAAAGGTAGACTGTATATATATCGATCCACCGTATAATAACCGGGAAAAAGATTGGAAGTACAATAATGACTATGTCGATCCAAATGATGCTTGGCGGCACAGTAAATGGTTGTCCATGATGCAGAAGCGCTTGCGCATTGCATCTCGTTTACTTAATCCGAGTACAGGTGTCTTAATTGTTACAATTGACGAGAATGAAGTGGCACATCTTCGCCTCTTATTGGATGAACTATTCCCACAGGCATATATCCAGATGGTGACAATTGTTACGAACCCGAAAGGTAGCACACGAGGTCGTTTTTCCAGAGTTGAGGAGTATGCTATTTATTGTTTCATGCCAAATGCATATGTTGTGCCTGGAAATGATTCGATGCTTGGAGAAAAAGGACAAACAAAAAAGCCACGTTGGAAAGGCTTACTTCGATCAGGTGCGGATTCGCGGCGAGAGGATAGCAAAAATCTATTTTATCCTATTCTGATTGATGCTGAAGAAAATCGTATTGTCAAAGCATTGGATGCACTACCATTTCCTGAGAAACCCCAGATTGGTGCTAAGATTGATGGATATGATGTTGCATGGCCGATTAGAAATGATTTGACAGAAGGTCGTTGGATGTTAAGCAATACAACATTTAATGAATTGCTTGAAATGGGTTATATTTCTTTGGGGAGATATGACTCCAAGCGTAAGACTTGGGGAATTTCGTATTTGAGTCAAAGCATTCGCAATCAAATAGAAACGGGGAAGGTTGTTATTGTAGACCGTGATGAAAAGCGTAATGTGGTAGATGTAGAATTTGCATCCGAACAATCGAAACAGATGATGACAGTTTGGCATCGCAGTCTCCATGATGCTGGTGCGCAGGGATCTGATTTGGTTTCGGGAATAATTGGGCAAACAAGAGCTTTCTCTTTTCCCAAGTCGCTGTATTCCACAAAAGATGCCATTGCAGCAGTTGTTCGCAACAATAAATCGGCACTGATTTTGGATTTTTTTGCAGGAAGCGGAACTACATTGAATGCTGTCAATTTGCTCAATGCCGAAGATGGTGGGAATCGTCGGTGTATTCTTGTAACAAATAATGAGGCTTCTGCGGCAGAGCAGGATGAATTAAAAGCTGCAGGTTTTCAACCAGGAGATGTTGAATGGGAGAAAAGTGGTATATGTGCTTCTGTTACATGGCCGCGAACTAAGTATAGTATCCTTGGAACAAGAGCTGATGGCACTCTGCTTGAGGGAGAATACTTTACAAATCAAACGATAAAGGCTGAAATGAGCCGATCATTTTACCAACTCGGCTTTGTAGATAGTGTTGCCTCTCTTTCTTTGCAGGAAAAAAAACAGATAGTTGCCCTCATAGGCAAGAACAAATTGGCGCAGTCACTTGCAAAAGCAGACAGCCGGTTTATTGTTTCTGAAAAACACTCGGCATCAATTCTGTTTGATGTGGAAGCCGCGGGCGAATGGATGTCAGCATTGGAAGATCAGGATCATATTACAGACTTTTACATTGTGACAAAAGAAAAGCGTGTGTTTAATGATCTTAAAGCAAGTATATCGGATTTGCTTGGAGCGGTTGTTACTAGTGAATTAGCTAAACGTTCAATGAGTGAGGGATTTGCTGCAAACGCCGAGTATATGCGCCTTGGATTTCTGGACAAGAACTCAGTCTCCCTTGGAAGGCAATTCGAAGCAATCCTTCCATTGCTTTGGCTGAAATCCGGTGCATATGGGAAAAGACCAGAAATAACGGAACAGAAATCCGGCATTATGATCTTGCCTCAGAATAAATTTGCAGTGCTTCTTGATGAAACGGTGTATGCGGAGTTCATGGAGCAAATGACTGATGTCGATGGCATTGATACGATTTACTTTGTAACGAACTCCGAGGAAGCGTACCGTGAAATGAGCAATGGAGTTGGTGCCCGAAAGACATATCAGTTGTACCGGGATTACATTGATAATTTTGTCATCGGAACCAGGAGGAATATCAAATGAGAGATAGATTATTTACATTTCAGGAAAAAGCACTGGATGAGCTACAAACGGCAATCAGAGATGCCCATACTCTTTGGAGAAACAATAAGCCCCAGGTCATTTCCTTTTCTGCACCCACTGGTGCAGGCAAGACAATCATTATGACCACACTTTTTGAGAACCTTCTTTATGGCACGTCGGAAGAAATTGCTGACCCAGAGGCGGTTTTTATATGGCTTTCTGATTCGCCCGAATTGAACGAGCAGACAAGACTGAAAATTGAAGGCAAATCGGATAAGATTCCTATCCATAACCTTGTAACGATTGATTCAAACTTCGATGCGGAATACTTGGAAGGAGGGTATGTCTATTTTCTGAACACGCAGAAGTTGGGTGCGGACAAGCTGCTTATTTCCAAGTCCGATAAGAGAGAACACACAATTTGGGAAACACTTACCAATACAGCTCTGCGTGTTCCCAAGAAATTCTATCTTGTGATTGATGAAGCTCACAGAGGAACTGCTATGTCAGCTACTGCTGAAAATAGAGCACAGTCTATCATGCAAAAATTCATCAAGGGCAGTAATGAGGATGGATTATGCGCCATGCCACTTGTTATCGGTGTAACTGCAACACCAGAGAAGTTTAACCGATTGATAGAGGGCACAAATTCCACTATTCAGAAAGTAACTGTTTCTCCTGCTGATGTGCGAGAGTCGGGGTTGCTTAAGGACAGGATTATTCTGCATATTCCTGACACCATGGTTAATGCTGATATGACAACTTTCAAGAGTGCAATCCTGAATTGGAAAGATAAGTGTGAACATTGGCAGGCGTACTGTAACGCCGAAAAGAATGAGGATGGAAGCCCGATTGTTGTATATCCGATTTTGGTGGTGCAGGTTGAGGACGGAAATGAAAGAGTTCCCACACACACTGATTTAACGGCTTGCATCAGTTTGTTGGAGGAAGAACTCGGCACCAAGCTTCATACGGGCGAAGTGGTACATACATTCAACGATCACGGGGCCATTACTATTGGCGACCTTGTTATTCGGCAGGTCGAAGCCTCTTACATTGAAGATAGCCATGAGATTAAGGTTGTGTTTTTCAAGATGAACCTCTCTACCGGATGGGATTGCCCTCGTGCAGAAACCATGATGTCATTTAGAGGCGCGCAAGACAGCACTTATATTGCACAGTTACTTGGCAGAATGATTCGTAACCCATTGGCGCGACGTGTGCTTTCGGACTCTACTTTAAACGATGTAAGCCTTTTCCTGCCTCATTATGACAAAATGGCAGCAGAGGATGTAATCAAGGCGCTCCGTGATAACGAAGCCGTATATCCCGGAGATATCGGTACGGATAAAGAGTTCGTTACGCTTAAACGCAATCCATCTTTTACGGATGTGTTTTCAGCAATGGACAATCTCGTGACCTACAAGATTGATTCTGCCCGCAAGCTGCCTTATATCAGACTGTGTATGCAGTTGAGCCGTGCTTTGACGAGGGATGGTATCGATCCGACAGCACAGCGGCAGATGAAAACTGCAATCCTGGAAAAAATGGGCGAGGAAATAACTCGCCTTAAAGATAGCGGACTCTTTGATGAAATTCGTAGCAATTTGACCGGGCTTTCCATTGATACATTGACATTCGGATATGGAGATACCGTATATGTTTACAATGAGGATTCGCAGACACTCGAAACATCCGAATATGATATTGCTCGCCATTTCGAGCAGGCTGGGAAAATTTTAGGAGAAGGACTCCATACAGAGTATTGGGCAAAACACGGTGATGAAGACCATATAGAAGTGAAAATTTCAGTCATTACCTTGGCAAACAATACCGATGCGATGGAACATCTCAGCAGCTTTGCAGAGAACGAGTTTTTAAGTCTTTATCGCAAGAATAAAAGTGCCGTGCGTTCTCTCTCCGACGCGAGAAAGTCAGAGTACAACAGGATGATTCAGGGGTCCGCTGTTCCAGTGGAAACTACATGGTCTATGCCAATGTCTATTGATTTTATTGTTCCCGAAGGTTCACAATCATATGATAAGCATCTGTTCTGCAATGAGGATGGTACATTCCAGACATATCTCAATCCATGGGAGGACGGAGTAATCCGTGAAGAACTGGCAAACGGTATCATATGTTGGCTACGCAATCTTGACCGCAAAAGCTGGTCCATGGAGATTCCTTATGAAGTTTCTGGAGTCTCTACGCCTATGTTTCCTGATTTGATTGTGGTAAGAGCGGATGTGCATGGATATATTTTTGATATTCTTGAGCCGCACGACTCAAGTCGCAAGGATAACTATCCCAAGGCGGTTGGATTGGCACGGTTTGCGGACAAGCACCACGACAGTTTTGGACGAATTGAACTAATTCGTGAGCAGAGGGGTCCAGATGGAAAAATGCACTTCTACCGCTTGGACATGGGAGATTTGTCGGTAAGAAATATGGTGCGAGGTATAACATCAAATTCCGAACTGGATAGGATTTTTGACACATATGCTGTTCGAGAGGACTAATTTAACTGCGGTAGCTACTTTTAGACCATAAAGCCGAGAGGGATGTTTTGTCGTAAGTATAAGAACATGTTTAATTATTCCACCCCGTTTAACAATCGTTTTTCCACCACACATCAAGGCACCATTCGGATAACGAAAAATCTGACAGAGCGTAAATTTACAGGAAGGAGTGAGCTGATGACGGCAAGTGCAATAATGAAAAGAACTAGCATCTTCAAGCCTTCTTCCCGATTTGAAGATGATGGTTCATGCTCAACACTAAGTACGGTGCGGACTATAAGGAGATGTCTATGCTGAAAAGCATTACAGACAACCTCAGTGTTGCCATCGTTCTTATTCATCATAACCGTAAAGCCTATTAAAATCCCAACAATCTTATTTCGAGAACTAACGGCATAGCAGGTTGAGCAGACGGACTGCTTGTGTTCACTCGCAACGGAGAAAGTGCGAAGTTCCATGTCAATATCAGAGGTGCTCTATCTCTGAAGTTGAATTTAAAAAGAGAAAATCCAAATCGGATACTGCTTGATGACACGCCCGAGAGCAAGCAATAATATTTTCTCTTTCACCAGTCATAATTTTATGCTGAAGAAAAATTCGGTGAGCGAGACTGTCTCGGAAATTTGTTTAATACTGAAAGAAAAATTTCAGAACAGGAGTTTAAATGTAATTGGCTTTATCGCGAGCTGCCTCAACACGATAATGATATCTGCTCTATTGAAATTGATTACGGTAAAACAATATGCAACGTTGTACACAGTTTTTTTATTTGCTACAACTCAAATAGGGACAGTGGTGGCGGCAAAAATTTGTTTACAGAAAATGCTGTCCCTATCGACCTTGAAAATGTTACGAGCACTGATAACAGCTTAATTGAGGTTGACCGTGTTGAATTGCTAATCGAAGGAAATGCCGATTCTGCTGGTCCCTGTTAAGCAGATACAAGGCGAGGCGCTTATTGACCATGTCGACAGAAATGATGAGACAAAATCTCACAAAGCAAGAAATAATAGTTCCAGCGTTTAATTCAGACCTGTGAGCCGATTTGTGCAAGGTTTGCACCAACAATAGATACTACCCGTCTTATGCATTGGAGTGGAATTTGAGCCTTTTCTGTGTGAGTTTAAAATATAGTTCAGAGCAACTCGAAACACCGAACTTTCAAGACGAATTCAAGTAGAATATGTGGCTATGATTAAAAAAAAAAAAAAA
>ERZ778518.724-NODE-724-length-28853-cov-6.617682_pt1 | contig 28853 bp, 26 predicted proteins | sample MGYA00510340_ERZ778518 | MGnify/ENA primary metagenome ERZ778518 (study PRJEB29527, sample SAMN07138967) | mouse gut metagenome | material: feces | host: mouse | place: China:Nanjing | collected 2016-01-25 ...
GTTACCGTTATTGCTGCCGTTCCCGTCTCCGTTACCGCTATTGCTGCCGTTCCCGCTCTGTCCGGAAGATATCGCTGCCTGGGCCAGATTGTTCCCGCCCCCATTCTGTCCCGCCGCCTGGGCCAGGGCTTGGGCGGAGGCTATCCCCGCCGCCCCAGGGTCCTGCATCTGGCTGGCAAGCTGTGCCAGACTCTGCCCCGCCTGCTGGTATTTATATTCCAGCCGCTCCTGGGCAAGGGCCAGGCTTTCCCAAGTATCCGAGCGGGTCAGTTCCTCCCAGGAGCGCCGCATGGCTTCCTGGAGTTCCTGCATCCGCAATTTTTGTTCCTCCGTCAGACTCTCCATATCCACTCGATCCAGAGCGTCTGCCAGCGCCTCCAGCTGCTGTAGTTCCTCCTTTGCCGCCTCCTGCACTTGATGACGCAGCTGCGCCTGATCCCGGACCGTGGAAGGCACAAGGCTAAGCCCTGCCACCATTATCACCGACAGTACCAGCGCCAGCACATGTCTTTTGTCCGGGCGCAGCGGGATCTTGATCCGGTCACGGGCCTGATTATAATGGACAAGGGCATCCTGTCTCTGCATCTCCGCCAACGCGTCCCCTGTTTCCACACCTTTGTCCATCAATTCATAGGCAGTGACTATGCGCTCCTTCAATCCAAAGGAGTCCAGACGGCGGGCGGCCTGCTCCATATCCGCCCGCCGATGCAGCGCGCAGCCTGCTCCGGCCAGAAGTCCCAGTCCAAAACACAGACCTGCCGCCAGATGTACATGATAAAAGGGCCAGACCAAAGAGACCAGTTCGCAGGCCGTGCCAAGCACACCCCCTGCCGCCGCGAACACAATAGCGCAGTCAATGAGCCTGGCCAGATTCATTCTGTTTCTACACTTTTTGATCTGTACTGTCAGATACTTCCTGATATCCATACGCATTCCCCGCAAAACATTATCTTCTGCCGCCCTTTCGTCTCTGTCCTTTGATAGGATTGATACGCTTTGAGGCAATCCAGAGAAACAGGAAAGATACTCCCACAAACAGGATTGTGGCGAAAATAAGCCACCAGTACCCTGTGGTTAGCAAAACAATGGGGCCCTTGTTCTGTGTCCCCATAGAAGACACCATGCTGCTCACCACTGATCTCCCCGCCATGATCCCGGCAAAAAACTCCGCCAGATATACCGCCGGATTCAACAACGTGAACAAGTAAATATTTGCCCCATAGCTTTCAACAAACTGGGGAACAGTGCCCAGGCTGTATTCCAAATTCGCCACCACAATCCAATATATTATCAATGGCACTGCGGTTCCCAGAAAAAAGAGGAGATAGAACACATAGGACATAATCACCGCGCTGATGCTCTTTTTGCACAGGGAAGAACACAGTATTCCGATACTGGCGGCGAAGAGCGACACCAGGAAAGCAATCCCCAGAAACAAAAACAGATATGCCCAGGACATGCCGCCGATGATAAACGACAGCGCCATCACAGGCATACTGGCCACCACGAAAAACATACCCTGCACGATTGCCGTCATGACCTTTCCCATAATGACCGAAAAGGGCGACATACCAGTGGTCATCATAATGTCAAAGGTCTGGCGCTCCTTCTCCCCCGATATGGCGGAGGCAGTCCTGACCGGCACCACCAGTCCCAGAATAATCAGCTGGGTTACTGCCAGTACCGGATAGAGCCATACCATGGCGCTATAGACATTGCTGGTGGAATACCGGCTTTCCCCCTGGATAATGCTCATGGCAAGGAAAAAGACAAGCGCCAGTATCAATTCATATGCAAATACTCCCCAACAGATTTTCATGCTGCGGGCCTGCACCTTTACATCTTTTTTGACTATTGGGTTTAGATACATTTTTTATCCTCCTATTTAGAGTTTAGAGTTTTGCTTTACTGTCCGTCTCCGGTCACGCGCATAAACAGCGTCTCCAGGTCTCCCTCCTGCTTGTGGAAACCGGTCACTACCACGCCGCCCGCGATCATTGCCCCCACCATCTGAGCAATCTCCGTCTTTGTCATATTGTGGGACAGCCTGATCTCGTGCTCTCCCACGGAGTCCACCTCCACCTTGGTATATTCATTTACAATGCGTATTGCCGTCTCGCGTCCCTCGTCCAGCGTGATGACCAGCTGGTTGTTTCCAAACACTCCCTCCATCACGTCCTCTATACGGCCCGCCGCCACCAGACTGCCGTGGTTCATGATCCCGATGCTGTTGCACATCTCGGAAAGTTCGGAGAGTATATGGGAACTGATCACGATGGTCTTGCCCATACTCCTCAAATTCTGCAAAAGCTCCTTCATCTCCACCCTGGCCCTGGGATCCAACCCGGAATTGGGCTCATCCAAAACCAGCAGCGCCGGGTTGTGGATCAGCGCCCGGGCCACGCAGAGCCGCTGCTTCATACCCCGGGAAAGAGTATCCACAAAAACCTCCTTCTTGTCGGAGAGATTCACCAGTTCCAGCAGGTCATCCGAGATCCGCTGGATCTCCCTGGAGTTCATGCGGTACATGGAACCGTAGAAATCCATATACTCCCGCACCTTCAGATTGTCATACACACCGAAGAAATCCGGCACATATCCTATTTGCTTCTTGATCTCCTTCTGATGAGCCATCGCGTCTATTCCATTGATAAAAATGTCCCCGCTGTTTGGCAGCATCAGCCCGCACACCATACGGATGGTGGTGGTTTTGCCCGCACCGTTGGGACCCACGAACCCGAACAGATCCCCTTTGGGAATGTGAAGAGTCAGATTGCTGACCGCCTGGAATTTGCCATAACTTTTGTACAAATGATTGATTTGCAGCATCCCGTCACACCCCCGTTTCCCCATATCCATACAGGCACCCATAGGAAGTCTCCTGGCACCTCTCCGCCACAGCCCTGTCATAGTCCTTCACAATGCCCACAATAACTGCGTACTCTCTGCCCTTCGGAACCGCCTCCACGGCCACGCCCAGCCCCATGATGAGTACCCCCATGTCATCGTCCCGGTAATCCCTGCCGACCGCACTCCGATAGTCATAGAGAGAAATCAGGTCGCTGTATAATAAATCTCTTACCTTCTCCACGGAACTATTCTGGTACACGCATCTGCCGTCAGATATCGCCTGTTGTAAGTCCAGATTTTCCCCCGCTTTCACATCCTTAAGCACCATGAGTTCCTGATCCAGCCACACTGCCATATAAGCCATATCACAGTCCGTCTCATTGGCAACCGTACCGCAAAGCCCTCCGCCTATTCTGGGATATACCTCAATCTGTGTCCCGGAGAGGGTTCCCCTGGGCTCCGCGCTTCCTCCCGCATAGATAAAACCGTTCTCAAAATTTTCCTGCGGCTTTATTCCCACAGACAGTCCTTCGCTGGTATGGCTTACACTGTAAAAGTAATCGCTGGCATCATAGATATATTTCCCGTCATATCCGTTCCAGCCCGGCCCTGCCACATCATAGCAATCCTCCAAACGTATCTCCCATGGCTTTATCCCTGAGTGGTAAGCCATAAAATAGGTCTCCTTTCGATTGCTGTCCGCCTGCTGGACTGTGACGGAATACACCCTGGCCTCGTTGACCCGGGCTCCCTGCCCCAGCAGGAATACCACCACGATGAACAGCAGCCCCAGCGCAGGCACTCCCACCCAGTACCACTCATTCTTTTTGGTTTTGCGCAGGATCAGATACAGTACCGGGCCCACCAGCACCACATATATACCGATCAGCCATTTCAATAAGGAGAAATCCACCACCGTATTTCTGCTGTCAACAAACGCCAGCAGCCTCTGTCCTGTGCTCTCCATGCTGTATTGTTTGTTGGTGGACTGGAAACCTTTTGATTGCTCCATCAACTCCTCATACATATAGTTCACCATAAACTTACTCAGCTTCTGCAGTTCCTTATCCCCCAAAGAACTGTAATAAACCGCCACCGCTCCGTCGCCAATGTTTGCGTATGCCGCCGGGAACACTTCACTTTCATACATATTTCCCAGCCAATTCAGACGGGCAATGCGCATCTGTCTGAAATCGACTCCCTCATCTATACAGCCCTCATAATAACCATATTTATCAACATTCTCCGAGGCCAAATTCTCTTCCCCCGGTTCACTGATACCGGACAACTCCGTATCCAAAAAAGCCTTGTCAAAACCGCTAAGAGTCTGCTCGGCATATGCGCCGGTTCCAATGATCAGTCCGCCCCCTTTCTCCACCCAATTCTGAATCGCCTGGATCTGATCCTCTCTCAGCGACGACACGTTGAACTGGTCAATGACCAGGAAATAGAGCCCTTCCAGATATCCGTCCAGATTATCTTTGTCCAATTGAACCAGACTCAGCGGGTAATCATTCCCGTTGACATAGAGTTCCCGTCCCCCCGCGTCCAGATAGGTGAGCCCGGAATAATCATCTGACAAAACTCCCACCGCAACCCCGGACACTACCTTATCAAATACATTCTTCAGCGGAATAGACTGCAGCAGTCTGCCCTTCTCGTCCAGAAAATTCAGGGAACACAGCCCCTCTATAGTCTCCACCGCCCGCCATGCCACATTGGCGGTAAATTGTTTCTTTCCCTGGGACGGAAGGGAGATCTCCGTATCATACGCGCAATTGCCATACCCATAACCGGACACAAAAACCACCTGAACCGTACCATAGAAATCCTCTCCGCTGTTTTCCACCGTCACCTGCATGACATAGTTCAGGCCATCCTGCCTGAGCACTTCCACATCGCCGGAAAGCCCATTCCCGGCGGCTCCCTCCTCCGCGTATGCCACACACTTTTCCCCGCCTGTCAACAGACTAAGCACACATAGAAATATAACAGTCACAACCGCAATCCGTCTTTGCATATAGATCCCCCTTCTTGGCACTTCCCCGGCGGTATTTTCCCATAAACCGATACCGTGTAATCCGCTTTTTATCATAACACACTGTCCTGATAAAGTCCTGTAGTTTTTATGAATAATTTTTTAAGATTTTATGAAAGCCCCAAAACAAAAAAGCAAAGCCTTCCGCTTCGCTTTTTTGTAATATACACTCTTCTTACAGCTTAAATATAGCCAGTTCCTCCATCAGACTCTCCGCTTCATGGGTCAGCGAGACGGTACTCTGATCCACGGAGTGCATCAACGCCGTAAGTTCCTCTATGGAAGCGTTCACCTCCTGGCTGGCCGCGGCATTGCTCTCCGACACATCCCCCAGCACAGCCACTTCCTCCGATATGCTTCTCATCTGCTCCTGGGTCTCGGACACGGCTCTGCTGATGGCATCCACCTGAGTGGAGGTATTCTTAATGGCTTCATCGACCTGCTTGAAAGAGGTGATAACCTCTGTTATGCCCTTCATACTCTCCGAATTGTTCTGCACCACCACGTCAATGCTGTCCGCGCATTCCTTGAAATCCTCCGTGATATTGGAAATAATCTCCTTTATGCCCACCAATTCCTTGGCCGTATTTTCCGACAGAGTGCGGATACTGTCAGCCACCACAGAAAAGCCCTTTCCCATCTCACCGGCACGGGCCGCCTCGATGGAGGCATTCAGGGAAAGCAGATTGGTCTGAGACGCGATATCTTCTATGCTGGAGAGAATCTCGGACATATTGGCGATAACCCTGTTGGTGGCATCAATCTTGTCCTTGATTCTCACTACGCTGGCCGACATCATCTCACTGGTTTTCTGAGTAGATTCTATCTTTACCCGCATATCATTGCAGTTATTTGTAAGACTGACGGAACTGCTCTCAATATCCTCCACACGGGCGACAATGCCGGTGGTTTGCTCCCGCATGGCTCCGATCCCGTTGGTAATGCTCACCACGATCCCGGCCTGGCTGGTGTTGTTCCGTGCCACATCCTCAATGGCCTTGGCAATCTCCTCGCTGGCGCTCAGCGTGGAGGCCGCCGTTCCCCGCAGATTGTCCGCCGAGTTCTGGGCCTCCCGACTGACTTTCGATATGTCAGTGACCATCACCTTCAATTTCCTTGCCATGGCGCTCACGGAATTATTCATAGACGCGATCTCATCCCTCCCGGCCATGTCCTGTACCTCGCTGCTCAGATCGCCGTCGGCAACATGGCTAATAGTGTTGCTCACATTGATGATAAGCTTCGCCATCCTGGCCACAATGACATAGGCCACAATGGTCACCAGAACTATGATGATCACGGAGATGGCAAGAATGGCAATCAGCAGCCGGGTCAGCATCTCCCGCACCTCCGCCTGAGGCTTGCCGGCAAACAGCATACCCCCGTCTATAGGAACATAATATCCATAATAAGGCTTGCCATTCACCGATACATTGGAACTGAAGAACGTCCTCCCGCCATTCAAAGTCGTATCGATAACTTCCTGAGACGCCTTGGTGCCCACCGCGCCCTCAATGGAACTGTAAGCTCTGGTATCTCCCTCAAACACCGTAATGTCGATATCCATATCCTTGAACGCATACAGATCGTCACTATATCCCTCACAGGCAATCCGCAGCTGCCCCTCTATGGATTCCACCAGCGCGTTTCTGGCCTGAATAAACGCAAAAAATCCGACGCCAAACCCCAGAACCACCACAGGAATCAGAACCAGCATTATCAGTTTTTGTTTAAGTTTCATTCGTATACCCTCCTCCAAAATAAGCAGGCCCAACACATGACCTATATAGTAATTGACTATTTTCTAAATAATGTTACAATTTTAACACACAAGTAATCATGTTGCAAGGGGAATTGTACAATTACACTAAAAATTCTTCTTCTTTTTCCCAAATACTATACAAAAAGTAATATAATTTTGCAGTCGTTTTATTGTTTTAATTGCTCACGGAACTAAAGGCCCAATTTTGTTCATGGACTTTTCTGTACGCTTTTTCTGTACATTCCGCTCGGCTTCTGCTATATTAAATATTGTGCTGCCTAACTAGCTTTTACATTTCAATGCGAGGAAGAAAGATCATGAAAATTTTCGATTTTACAGAAAAGAGATATGGGATCTACGACCCGGCGGAGCGCTGCGGTTTTATGGCTCGGACGTCCTCTATGCCGTCTCGGAAGCTTTGTCCTGAGAAACTGCAATTCACGGAACAGGGGGCGGTCATGCCGCCCTGCCCAAAGCTGTCCTATGAGAAAAATGCCAACGACTTTGATTTCGGGGGATTCTGTTTTCGAATAGATGTGCCGGGGCCCGGCGCTTATCATCTGGAGGTGGAACTCTCGAGCTTGTCGGATGCCGCCCGTATTGCCGTGAACGGCACACACCCGGAACAGATTGCGCAGGAAGGCTGGTGGGACGCCGCTCAGCTGATTCCCCGCATACATACAGCCTCCTGGAAGGATCATGTCTGGACCTTTGCCTATGTGTGCGGCGGGCGCTCCCTGGAGATCGAGGTGGAACCGGCGTCGCCAAAGCTCACCGTGGCCGTCCGCAGGATCAATGTCTCCGCGCTGCCCCAGGCTGCTCCTGGGGCTGTTCCTGCCCTGTATACCCTGGGGGATTCCACGGTGAAATCCTATGTGTATGAGGAAAATATAATGTCCGCCTGGGGGCAGATCTTTGACGATTTTTTTGATCCCGAGCAGGTAACGGTGGTAAATTACGCCATGGGCGGGCGCTCCCTGTCCACCCTTTACCGGGAAGGACGCGCCAACGATCTCTTTTTAAATGCCCGCCCCGGGGACTATCTGCTCCTGCAGTCCGGACATAACGACGAGGCCCGGGGAGCTCTGGACGGTCCCGAAGCCCGGTACGGCAGAGGCAACACGGAGGAGACTTTTAGAGCAAGACTGGAAAGCTACTTTATCCCCGCCGCCAGAGCCATGAAGCTGAACCTGATTCTGGTCACGCCTATGACCCGGATCAACGGCGCTCAGACCAACGAAGAAAACGGCGTTGTGTTCTGCGGCTTCGCGAAATCCGGCAGCATTGACTGTCCCGGTTTGCTGCGGCAGGCCGCTTCCCGGCACGGACTTCCGCTGGTGGATCTATATGCGGACGGCTGCGAATATCTGAAGTCCATCGGAGGAGACGCCGCCAAAGCTGTCTTTTTGTCCGTGGAGGCCGGAGAGACTGCCGGAAAGACTAACTCCGGCAGTTATGCCAACGGTCATCCCGACAACAAATGCGACGGGACCCACTATAAGGAAGCCCTCTCCAAGCAGTTCGCCCGCATGGTGGCGTCCTCTCTGCTCAGACAGGGCCTGATTCCGGAGCGCTTCCTGCTGCCCTCCGCCAGAAAGGCCATCCGCTCCGGAGACGCTTATCTTATGTTTCCCGAAATGTGCCCGGATGTACAGACCGGTAGGAATGCCTATTACCGCAACCAGATAGAATTTATGGTAAAGCATCATATCCTGGAGAAAAAAGAGGACGGCTGTTTCCATCCCTTTGAGCCTGTCAGCGCGGCACAATTTGCCGCCGCGCTCCGCAGGGCCATGAAGCTTGCCGCTTTCCCCGGTGAAAACGACCTCACGCCGGCAGGCAGGCTGCTCTCCCCTGACACCGAATTTGCGGCCATGGGTCTGGACACAGACAGGGGCCTTTCGCTGACCAGAGAGGTGATGGCCCTGTTTATATACCGTGTCTATCTGTTCTGCTTCCCGGTGACGGAGATCCCTTCCGACCCGGAGCGTCCGGCCTATGTAAAGCCGCCTTATATGACAGACTACAACGGAAGCGGCATCGCCTTTGATGACCCGAATTATGATCCTAATCTCACTGGTCAGAGCGCCATGTACTATCCACTGGTTTCCTGGGAGCAACTCACCGACAGAGAGCAGATCTCGCCGCCCTGCAGGCGGGCCGCCAGAGAATGCTACCGCCTGGGACTCATGCGCTCAGAGTCAGGCATTGCCCGGGGCCGCATGGCCTGCGGAACTATCTTCGAGCCAAAGACCGTGGTGACCCGGGAGAAAGCAGCGAAGGAACTGTACTTTCTCCAGACATTGGTCCATGGAATTCTGGAAGAAACGGATCGGTTTTAGTGGGAAAGCATCTCCTCAAACACCTCCTCCGGCACAGGTTTACAGTAACGGTAGCCCTGCGCCACATAGGCTCCTATCTCCATCATCAGTTCCGTGTCATCCTTTGTCTCCACGCCCTCGCAGACCACCTGGGCGTTCAAATCTCTGGCCAGATTTACGATGTTTTTCATTATCTGTACCTGTCTGACCCGGTTTTCGTTGTTGAGAAGGAACGACCGATCCAGCTTGATAACGGAAGCCGGAATCTGCTCGAACACACCCAGAGAAGAATATCCCGATCCGAAATCATCTATGGACAGCCGCACCCCCTTTTCCCGCAGAATGTCCACAATCTCCTTGACCTTCTGCTGCTGCACTTCCTCCACCACCAGAGTCTCTGTGATCTCCACCTCAATCAGTTCCTTGGGAATCCGGTATTTATCCATCACCTTCTCAAATCTCTCCGGAAATCCGTCGGTGGTAAAGTGTATCCGAGAAAAATTGCAGGACACCGGCACCACGGTTTGCCCTGCGTCGATTCGTCTGCGCAGCATCCTGCACACACTCTCCATCACAAAGAAATCAATATCCTGAATCCTGCCAGTGCGCTCATAATAGGGTACAAAAAATCCCGGCGCCCGAATGGCCCCCTCCGCCGTGGGGTCCTTGAAGCGCACCAGGGCCTCCGCCCCTACAATCCGCTCGTTGCGGATATCCACCTTGGCCTGATAATAGGCTACAAAATCCTTGTTCACATCCACCGACTCCAGCAGCTTCTCACGCTCATGGTTCTCCCGAAGCTGGGCCCGCAGCTTGTCATCGTATATCTGCACTGCGTTGCTATAGTTATTTTTCAGAGAATCCACCAGCTGAATACTCTCGGACAGGGCCCTCCGCAAGTCGCTGTCCCCATTCTCCAGACAGCCCACACCTATGGTCAGAGCCATGTGGGTCTCCGCCTCCTCATAGATACGCGCGGAAACCCCATCCGCTATATTCATAAGACGCTTTTTCAGAGCTTCCGGATCCTCATATTTCAAAAAAAGTACAAAATGGCTGCCGTAACTTCTGGCATAAAGATCCCTCTGCCCGTCCACTTCCTTGGAAAGGGCCTCGATTACAAGCTCCAATACCCTCTGCCCCGCGCTCCAGCCGTACAGAGCGTTATAACTCTTCAACTGTCCTATATCCGTGTAGGCCACGGCATAGTTGCCGCTCTTGTCCGCAGCCAGCTTCCGCATCGCCCGATACCGTAAGTAATTGAGATTCCAGACATTGAGCTCCGTGTCCTTGTACATCAGCTTCTGCACACGCATACTGTTGCGCAGAAGGAAAAACAGCACCAGAATAACCACCGCCGCGCAGGCTGAAAGAATCAATATGATGGGAATACTGTTGTCGCTGATAAAATTTTCTATGCTCATCTTGGAGTAAAAATTGTCCTGAAGCATATAGTCGTTGACCATCTTATCGCTGACCGCGATCAACTCCTTGTTCAGAATGCCGAGAAGGAGGGAATCTTCATCAGCCGTCACCACCATATAGATACTGTGGACATCACTGAGCACACTGTGGATTTCCATCTTGTTGAAACGAAGCTGGGAGCCCAGCAGGTACTCCGCCAGATATCCGTCGCACATGGCTGCGTCCGCCTGCCCCTCCTTTACCGCATACAGACTCTCAAGCTGCGTGGGAAAAGTCAAAAGCCGGGTATTCTCACCCATGAAATTCTGGGTCGCCTCTCCTGCCGCATTGCTGTCCTCCACCGCCAGTATGCCAATGGTATCCGCTTTGTCACTTCTGCGCATAATAATGACCTGGGGCACCTGGGCATACACCTTCGTCACCGCCAGCCCCTCCGCTTTCACATTTCTGGCGGATTCTCCGCAATAACTCAAGATGTCAATGCTGCCGTCCTTTAACGCCGCTTTGGCCTCCTCCATGTCATCCAGCCCCACATAGTCAAAGATAATGCCCGTGCTCACGGACACCTCCTCCAGCACCTGTTTGGCAAGTCCCAAATATACCCCCTCGCTCTCATAGGAAAAAGGATAATACTCGTCCAGATATCCCACCGTCAGCCTTCCTCTTGCCGCTATATACTGCTTTTCATCATTGGTGAGCAAAATAGTCTGATCCAGCCTGCTGTCGTAATACTTAACCATCAGTTCGTTTTCCAGTTCCGGGCGGTTCATCTTCACATCCGCGATACCCTGGTTGAGTTCCCGCATCAGATCGTCATTTCCCTTATAAGATATGTAATAGAAGGGCATGGGCGCGAACCGGCCCACCACGCGCTGCCCCTCCCGGATCTCCGTGAGGGAATGGACCAGAGCATCAATCTCACCTGCCTCAAGAGCCTCCTGCAGGGACGCCGTGTCCTTATACTCCCGCACATTGGGTCTGCGAATGCCATGATCCGCCATATATTCATAAAACTCATCCTTACGTATATAACTGCCCACAACGCCAAAGGTCACATTACCCATGGCGTTAAAATCTTCATAGGCCAATCCACTGTCGCTGTTGACGGCAATGGCTCCAAAGGTATAGCCGCTGGCCAGATTGGCATATTGGTACATCTCCGCCCGCTCGTTGGAATACTGCGCGGACCCCACCAGGTCAATCTTCTCATCCCGCAGCATGTCCAGCGCGTCGTTCCAACTCTCACACTCCACATACTCCACATTCCAGCTGACATAGTCGCACAGGGCTTCCAGATACTCCACATCCATACCCGTGAAACTGCCGTCCGCCCTGATCTCATGGTAACCTTCCATGGGAAAAAAACCCACCCGCACGGTGCGCTTCCCCGCGCCGCGCACCGTCCCGATCCCCCCGGGCACCGCCGTCAGAAATGCCAACGCAAACAAAAATACCAGTAAACGCTTTGTCCTGCCTGTCTTTCTTTTACATATCTTTCCCATACTATTTACCTTTTCCGTTCCCGCCAAATCCTGTGAGGGCGTATAGCGCGTCTGCCTTTATATAAATTATAACCTTCTTTTTTTATTGATGCAATACTTAATCTCACTTATTGCGGCTTTGCCCTACTCCCAAACTTCCTGAAAATTCCTGTTCACAAACATATGTTCTGGTGGTATGATAAGACTGCCGCTTGTGTTCGTTTTAAGAAAGGGGGGCTTTTGTGAACAGCATATTGTGCGTTGACATTCCGATACAGATGATTTCCTGCACTGACACTAACGGGAAGATTACACCAATGAGATTTCGGTTCCGCGACAAAAACGGAGAAATCATCACTGTCACAATTGATAAGATATTATCGGAGGATCAGGACAGAAACCGGGTAGGCGCTCACTTTTCCTGCGCCGCCCAAATCTATGGCTCCCAGAAGACCTTCTGGATCCGCTACAATTATTTTGCCCATGAATGGAGACTGTCCCGCCTGACGATTTAGACATCCATATCCTTGAACAGTTCCCCCTCTATGGAAAAGAGTTTTTCCATAGAGAGGACTGTTCCATCCGTAAACAAAATCTGCCGCCGATACTCGTCCACTTTCCTGACGGATCCCGTCACTGCCTCATAGGCTCCTCCGTCTTTCACAGTGTCCGGACGGAAATATATGACCTTGATCTCCGGTTCCCGAAGGGGATTTTCCCTTAATTCCGCCAGGAGCATCTGCAGCCGCTTATCCAGCTTTTCCGCCTGTTCCTCGCTAAGTTCAACAGGGGATTCTGTCAGCCGGGCTGTCTCCTTGATCGCCTCATCATGTCCGGTAAGGGCGGCAAAGGGGGCAAACTGGGCCGCTCTGTCTAAAAGCGGCATCTGCGGATGTCTTGTGGATACATGATGGGGCAGATTAATGATATCATCATAGCTGCCCGGCCCCTCCTGCCTCATGCCTTGTGTCCTCCGATCTGGCGGTTGCGCTCCATAGTCATTGCTCCCTCCTGTAGATTTGTCCCCTTTAGTATGGCGTTTTTGCCGTATTTCTTTTTTACGGCAATCATGGCCTCCTGCAGCTTTCTTTCCTTGGCAAGCCGGGCTTTTTGTGCCTCCTTCTCCTTTTCCAGCGCCCCATAGTCCGTAAACAGATCAAGCTGCTCATACTGCTGCGGCTCTATGGCCTCGGATTCGTCTGTCAGACGGTTTGCCGCCACCGTCACCCTGCGCACGGACAGCGATGGGTCAACAATCCTGTCATAAAGTTCCATGACGGCATCCACAATCTTTTGAGTGGAGGAAGTCTTAGCCCCTAAGTTGGCAGTTCCGTGTGCATGTTTAGGCACTTTCCTCCCATAGCGATCCGTGGTCACTTCGCCCTTATACTTTTCTCTGGTCTTGGGGTTGGCCAAATTCTCAATGTCGTAGCCTATGGTGAGCACCATCTGGTCTGTCACCAGCTTTTTTTCCACCAGATCCAGCACCAGCAGGTCCGTCATTTCCCGAACGATCAGCTTCCCTCCCGCGAAATCATAGGGACACTGCAGAACCTGGCCGGAACTTAAGCTATTGGTCTGTGGTCTGTACGCCTTGACCATCTCCATGGTGACAGGCTCCCACCCCCATGCATGATCTATCAAAAGTTCCGCGTTGACGCCGAACAGTTTGTATAAAAGTTCCTCGTTGTGATAATCCCTGTCTCCTCCCAGGCAGCAGCGGGCAATATCCCCCATGGTGAACAGGCCCACCTCTTCCAGGCGTCTTTGGTAGCCTGCGCCCACCCGCCAAAAGTCCGTGAGGGGCCGGTGGCTCCACAACAGCTGTCGGTAACTCATCTCATCCAGTTCTCCGATCCGCACCCCATTTTCGTCCGGCGCCGTATGCTTTGCCACAATATCCATTGCCACCTTGCACAGATACAGGTTCGTGCCGATCCCGGCGGTGGCCGTAATCCCCGTGGCCGTCAGCACATCCCGCACAATTACCGACGCCAGTTCCCTCGCCGTCATATGGCAGGCATTCAGATACTGCGTTACATCCATAAATACCTCGTCAATGGAATACACATGCATATCCTCCGGAGCCACATATTTGAGATAAATATTGTAGATGATGGTACTGTACTCCATATAAAAGGCCATCCGGGGCGGGGCTATGATATAAGCCAGTTCCAGTTCCGGATGTTCCTTTAATTCCGGGGCATAGCAGGAGGAACCCTGAAACTGTCCGCCAGGCGCTCTCCTAAGCCTTTCCCTGTTTACCTCCCTCACCCTCCGCACCACCTCGAACAGCCTGGCTCTGCCGGGAATGCCATATGCTTTCAGGGATGGAGATACCGCCAGACATATGGTTTTTTCCGTCCTCTCCGCATCCGCAACCACCAGATGTACGGAGAGGGGATCCAGCTGCCGCTCCACACACTCCACGGAGGCGTAGAATGATTTTAGATCGATTGCGATATATATCTTCTGGTTTTCATTCATGGAAAGCGGCCTCCTTCTTAATTTAGAGTTCCGCATTTGCCCGGACAGCACACATGATCGGCGAACCATATATGGCTGCTTTGGCATCCATATATGATTCGGTGCGCTGACCGGACATATGCTGATAGAGTTCCGCATTTGTCCGGACAGCACACATGATCGGCGAACCATATATGGCTGCTTTGGCATCCATATATGATTCGGTGCGCTGACCGGACATATGCTGATAGAGTTCCGCATTTGTCCGGACAGCACACATGATCGGCGAACCATATATGGCTGCTTTGGCATCCATATATGATTCGGTGCGCTGACCGGACATATGCTGATAGAGTTCCGCATCTGGCCGGACAGCACACATGATCGGCGAATCATATATGGCTGCTTTGGCATCCATATATGATTCGGTGCGCTGACCGGACATATGCTGATAGAGTTCCGCATCTGGCCGGACAGATGCGGATTGATCAGAACAGGCTCATCTGCTCATAGTCCTGTCTGCGCTCCAACAGGGGCGATGATTTATTCAGAAAGCTGCCCACTCTGGAATCTTCCCCTATCCACAGACGAATTTCCTCCTCCTCCAAAATCAAGGGCATACGCTCATGCACCGGACGCACGGACGCATTGGCCTGCGTCGTCAGTATGATAAAATGCGGGCCGTCCTCCTGTCCCCTGTAAAAACCGGCGAGATACAGAGTGGCTTTTTCCTTGCGGTAAAAAGTCACTTTCTGTTTTTCCCTGTTCCATTCATAGAAATGTCTTGCCGGAATGACACAGCGCCGCTGCCTGACACTATCGGAAAATGTGGGCCTCTCCAGAGCCGTCTCCGCTCTGGCGTTAATCAACAGGCTCTTATCCTTCCCTGTCAGTCCCCATTTCATCTTACCGCCGCGAAGTCTGTCCCCTCTGCCGTAGATCACGGAAGCGTCCTGAGACGGGTATATGTCCCCTGTTCTCTCCTCTCTCCTGTGCTATGCGGTAAATTTCTCTTTCCACATCACTGTCAATATAATATCTTCCACACATATATCTCACTTCTGTTCCTTATTTGTGACATGTTTATCACCACCCAAATGCGTTTAAAGATATTATACCAGAAAGTTTGTTCGATTATAAGTCCCTTTGTTGTTTTTTCTTTCTTAATAATACTGTTCAATATAGCCGTATGCTTTATCAAATACTTCTTTATCTTTAATTTTATATTTAACCCACACAACACTTCTCAGAGCCTTTTTTACCTCCTGACGCCCGGTGTTTGTAGCCTGCCAGCCGTCAAAGCGTACAATCTTTACAATGCTGTCAATATCTGTGACAATGCGCTCGACAATAACGGGTGTATTGTCATTTTTCACTCCATCAAAAAGTTCTGTAAGCGCCGCCTTACCCTTATCAATTTCATCTTCCGGAACCACTTCTCTCTCTGCCTGTACGGCCTCTCTCGCCAGTTCCAGCAGAAGTTTCAGAAACTCAATGCTGTTGACAAGCCCCTGCTCATGCTGTTCGCGGAGTTTCTCGAGACGATCCCCCAGCTTCACAAACTTCGGATCGTCCCCATGTCTCTGTATCCTTGCCACCAGGTCTATTTCAACTTTCTTCGCCATCTTTTTGGCATCCTGCTGTTTTGAAATAAACTCGTCAATCAGTTCCGCGTCCAAGGTCAAAATTTCCATATTGTCATGTACTTGGCCTATATCCAGATTAGAGTGTACCAATTCCAGCGTCTTCGCGCCCAGCGCCGCCCAGATAAGCCCTCCGCTGTTGTTTGTGGGTTTCACGGATTCATATACTTTGGAAAGCCATACATAATCAAGCTGAAACGGTGTCAGAAAGGGATCCGGCGACAATGCGTTCCACGCGCGGTTCAGCACCCTGTAATCCGCGCCAAACTCATCCTTTTCCCGGCTGGTGGGAAGGCACTCCTGCGCCGCCATAAGCCCCTCCCAGCCATCCACAGTGCGGTCCACTCCCATAAAGTAGCTCAGACATTTTTTCAGGAGCGCAGGAACTTTCTTTTTCACTTCCTCAATATTGGTCACAATTTTTTTCATGCCGGCCTCATCAAAATTCAGGGCCTTTGCAACATTATCAAAGATGCCGATATAATCAACGATCAGTCCGCTTGTCTTGCCCTCGTCATAGGTACGGTTTGTTCGGCATATCGCCTGTAACAATGTATGATCCTTCATCGGCTTGTCCAAATACATAACCTGTAAAATCGGGGCGTCGAAACCGGTGAGAAGCTTTGACGTCACAATTACAAGCTGTAACGGATCATGGGGATCCCGAAAGCGGTCAAGCACTTTTGCTTCTTCGTCTTTGCTGCGTCTGTACAATTTATACTTGTCCTGCTTATCGTCATTCGTATCCATCACTATTGTTGACGCCTTCGTTCCCAATAGTTTATCAAGTTCTTCCTTATATTTTAGACAACACTCTCTGTCATAAACCACAACCTGTCCCTTGTACCCGTTTGGCTTGACTTTTTCGGTAAAATGTCTCGCAATATGGGCACAGACTTTATGGATGCGCTTGGGATCGTACATGATAGCCTGCATGTTTACACGGGAAGACAATTCCGCGCGCTGCGCTTCGCTCAGATTTTCCGTCAATACAGTTCCGCCTTAACCACATGGACAGGCACACCCTTTCGAAGGAAGCGTTGAACGCCCATTTTGTCACGGATTCATCCGACAGCGCGGCAAGCACTTCCTCCGGGATCTCTTCACCGCAGGCCAGGTCCACTACCTGCACCTCGCCGCCATTCACGGCATACCCGAAAAGCAGGATGTCAAAATCCGGATGTTCCACATACTTGTAAACGCCGCATTTATTCAGGTCATATCCTGAATAGGTCTCAATATCTATGCTTAAAGTCCTGATATCGGACATCGTATCCACCTCCATCCAAAGAAGGCATCAGCTTTTGCCGCCGATGCCCTCCGCCTTCTTACTGAGCCGCTTCTTCCTTTCTGGCCGCCTGCTCTTCACGTTCCTTCTTTTTCCTCTCACGCCTGTCATGGAGCTTGTCTGCGATCCATATACTGAGCATGGAAATAATAGAGACCACATTGATCGTCGTGCAGGTGATCAGAACCTGCGAATAAACCATTTTATCCATCGTTTTCACCTCGATCCTCTGGTTGTCATCGGAGGCAGCGCAAACCACCGCCGGCTTCAGTTTTCAGTTAAGACAGGAAATCGTCATCTTCCTCTGTCGCGAAATCATCCTCAGCCCTGCTCTTGCCGCCAAGAGGCTCGCCGTCACGGATCTTCTGAAGGTTGTTCAGCCCGCACGCGATCCCGCGGTTGCCGTTGCTGTTGAAAGCATAGAAGTTAATGGAAGCACGGCCGTACACGCCGGAATAAACCTCAGAACGGTCAATGATAGGCTGCCTGTCCGCATCAACGATACCCGGAGCCGTGGAGCTGTTGGCGTTGACGAAATAAGCATTCGCGTATGCCTCATCATCCGGTCTCTCCGCATCGCCGTCCCTGAGTGGGGTCTTCAGCGCCGAAAGCGCGGGAACACTCTTCCCATTGCCCTTCAGCTTGCTCTGGCCTTCCTCATACGCCGTCTCGATCGCCGCGCGGATCTTCTCCAGCGTCTTCTTGTCAGACTTCGGGATGATCAGCGACACCGAAAACTTCGGAGCACCGCCGTTGATGGACTTTGCATCCCACACGTTCGCGTAAGACCATCTGGTCTCAGGTCCCGTGATAACCTTAGTAGGGTTGATAAAATTCTTGTTAGACATAATCGTTTCCTCCTGTTAATTGTCTTTGAAATCTTCAGCCGCCGTATTCATGGCAGGCCGTTTGTCACTGTCCGGCACAAGCGCCGGTTTTCCGGGCGGCTTATAGGTCATCCCGCCCAACAGTTCCTCAAACCTCTTCTTCCCAAGCATGGAAGTTATAGCTGTAATACCCAGAAGCTTCTTCTCATAAGGATCAAGTCCTGCCGCTTCCACGGCTTCAGCCACAGCCGCCTCATCGGTAAACTTGCGGACGCTCCTTCCTTCCACGATCTTGAACCCCGGATACTCCGTACCGGAAAGTGCCTGCTGCAGGGCGTATTCCTTCACATCACCCGCCCATGCCACAAGGCTGTCGATCCTCGGAAGTATCGCCGCGATCTCGTCCGTATCCAGCGTGTCCGGCATCTCGAAGTCATATCTGGCAAGTTCCAAGTTGTACTCCGCCCTTTTGTGGCAGGTCGCCTTCACCTTGCAGAACTGGCAATGGTCTCCGGCTTTGAACTCGCCCTTGCCCTCATACGCCAGCTTTGCTGTCGGGACAAGCACCTCATCCGCCCATGTAAGAAGCTCTTCCTTCGTCATGGAATATGTGCTGATATTCTCCCTGCGCGGCTGGTAGATCATCATCCTGATCTCCCTGATATCGTAGATACCGTCAAACAGTTCCACCGCCCCAAGCGCGTAACACATCATCTGCGGATTCTTCTCAGCCGATACAAGCACGCCCAAGCCGTGCTTGTAATCGATGATCTGAAGCACATCGTCCGCCACGATCACGCAGTCGCCGGTTCCGAAACCTTCTTCCACCCACCGGGAGAAATCCAGTCTCTGCTCCACCATCACCTGCGGATCCAGGCAAAGCTTCTTCGCTTCTTCCATCTGCCCCATCACATAGGAGCAGTACCCTTCGGCGCAGTCCTGCATTTCCTGGTCGTAGTAGTCCAGGTTTTCGGTCGGGTCTTCCGCGTTCCTTCCAAGCGCTTTTTCTACCAGATAGGCACAAAGCTCATGGCAGTCCGTACCCTGCTGCGCATAGGGGCTTGCCCTGTCGTCCACGCCTTCGCAGGCTTTCGCGGACGGCGGGCATTCCAGCCACCTGTGAGCCGATGACGCCGACAAAAAAGCATGTTTAGCCATCGCCCAGCACCTCCGCTTCCGCCTTCAGCTCCGCGTACTTCGACGCATCCACCTCGGACAGCTTGTCCGCTCCATACTTGGAAAGTAGCTCCTTCACCTGTGCGGTATGCCCCTGTCTGGACTTTTCCTCAAGGACCGTCCTGACCTCCGCAAGCGTCACCTCTTTCGCCTTCGCCTTCTTCGCAGGCTTCTTTTCTTCCTTTGCCTCGGATACCGGCTTCGCCTCCGCTTCCGTATCGGGGAACATCTCCGTCAGCGTTTCCGATATGCCGATCAGCACCTCGCCGCATCTCTTAAGCTCTGCAAGTTCCGCCGCAAACTCGCTCATCTTTCCCATTGCCGCATCCTCCTTCCTTGACTTCTTTCACGTCCACCGACTCGACCGACTGTCCGGGCTTAAGTAGGTACACCTGCGTGAAATCCCCGAACAGGAACCTGATCAGCCTCGCCGGAAGCCTTACGTCAGCCCCTTTGAGTACCGTCCCGGTCTTGCCCCGCGAATCCGTGACATTGATGGTGAGCCTGTGTCTCAATGCCATCTTTTCCACCTCGCTTTCCGAAGGAAGTTCCTCTTCCTTACATATCCCAGTCAAAGAAAGAGGGGCTTTTTAAACCCCTCCCGGAAAAAACTTTTCAGATTTCTTTCCTGCACATCTCGGTCAGCTGCTTCCTGATCCTGCGGAGCTTCTTGGAGATAGTGTTCTGCGACACGCCCTTCATCTTCGCGATCTCTTCCTGTGAACGCTCTTCAATGAAATACAGGCGGTACAGTTCCTGGTCATCCTCCGGAAGCCCAGCCAGCTTCTCATAAAGAAGTCCCTTCTGCGGATCAGGCTCTTCCGCCGTCATCTCCGCAAGCTGCTTCGCGTAAACGCTGGTGTCCGGATTCTCCGTCATCATCAGCCCGTCCATTGACAGGTTCCAGTTCTTGTCCGGCTCTTCGCCCGGATGCTGCGCCTTCCATTCCTCCAGGGCTTTCTTCTGCCAGGGCTCAAGCTGCGGCCTGCTGTTCTTGATGTTGTTGTAAACTTCCGCATCATCAAAGGAATGGAGCGACTTGATCCAGACCTCCGCCTCGCTTCCCTCGGTAATGACGGAAACCGTACCATCATTGAACCTGTACACATAGTTGCCTCTCTCACTTGTCGGTGTTTTTCTGAATAACATCTTTTGCCTCCGTTTCTGGCCCGGAGACAGTGAGACAAGACACCGACAGGCTTATCCCCCGACGTACCCATGCTGCAAAAGAGTGCAATGAAGCAAGGGTACATACATATCGCTTTCCGCCGCTGCCGTACCGGCAACTGTCTGGAATGCAATATGTTCGTATCCTGTCCACTGCGCATCATGGGCCGATATGAAATTTGTAAATAGCTATTTGAGCGTCCGCTGGACACCCATTAGAACCTCCATCCCCGGATGAGGACTCTGATCCGTATCCACCGTTCTACTGGTATAGGTATGAGATAGTGGTGTTTTCCGATTTTCCGCCTAAAAACAAAAAAACCCGACAAATAGCCTCATCAGCTACTTGTCAGGCTCGTATGTCAAAACGCATCGTGCTCTGTACGAAGTATTCCTTATCCTATTTTTCTAATCGCAATCTGTTTGCCACATTTACTGCATTTTGCAAAATAATCTGGATGCCACCCTGCTTCGATCTTTGACTCCTCTCGTAATTCAGATTTTGTATCTTCCTCCGAATCTATCAATCGACCGAAGCCACATTCCGGACAGATTAGCTTTTTCTTCTTGGGTTTCATATTCTCGCCTCCTTATGATATCGTGTATATATACATATGAACACATGGTTTTAAATTTTGGCATTACCTCATGCGAACATGGACAATGCCTTTTATGCTACTTGTAGCAGGTCCAACTGCTCCAACCTAATCTCCGCCGCCTGTCTTGAAACATTAAACATGCTTGCAATATTCTCGACAGCCATTACATAATCCTCGGACTGGTCATCTATCAAAACATCCATTTCCTCTCCAAATACCCTCTGAATCTCGTTCAAAGCATATTCTATAAAAGGAATCTTCGGCATAAGCAACGCCGCCGCCAAAGAATTAGCTTGCCACTCTTCTTCATCATTCTCTGTTTTGAATCCGGTGAACCTTCTTTCAAGATCCGTTCCATAAGTCTTCAGATAAGGTTTTCGGAACTCATATTTCTGATTCGTCGGTGAGTGGTATGACCGATGCAATATCCAGTGTGATGCCTCGTGCGCAAGCGTAAACCTTCTTCTGGGAATATTTCTATTTCCACTTAAGGACATATCAATAAGAATATCCCCTGCATTCAAATCCAACTCAATCGGCCTATATGACAAGTCGTAGCACGGAACTTTTGCATCCTCAAATGCAATTAGCCCGAGAATGCTCTTATCTGCCGCTATATTCTTGCTTCTTACATTAAGGAACAGGCACTCCTTTATCAGATAGTTTATGTCTACCTCTCCAATCTTATCAACGAAACCCGGAAGGTACTCCTTCATAATCATGAGTGCTATATTGTCAAAATCCCGTTTGTACAACTTATACATTCCGTTTGGATACTGAGGGTAATCCAAAACCATACTAATCCCCCTTTTTACCCTGGGAATTGATAGTATCTATAAATGCCTGCCACTGTTCATCTGGAATATTATGATCTCGCGCTGTCCTCAATGCAACACGCGCAATATCTGTCTTTCCAATATAATCAGTCAGGTCCGGATAGCTACCTTCCCTAATATCTCCGGCAAGATCGTAAAACGTGTTCAGCTCAGATTGAGGTATCTGAAGCACCTCTATCATCTTTTCCAAATACTTGACCGGAGGCCAACGGTTTCCCTTTTCGACATCGCTAAGGTATGCTGGTGCCATGCCGATATCTGCCGCTACAGACCTTAACGACTTTCCAAGGGACTCCCGCTTCTCTTTTATATACTGTCCAAAAGTCAGCCCTTCTTTACCCATTCCATTCACCTCTTTCGTTATTCTGTATGCGTGTACATATACATATTAACATAAGTGTCAAAAAAAGGCAACCCCTACAGAGAATTATTCTGTAGGGATTACCAAATATGATGTCGGGCTCATAATCCACGATTCACTTGCTAGAATAGTTGTTGCCGGATTTTTAATAATAGTTGGCTCATATCCCTGCGTTTTTACCATCGAAGCATCTATCAGGTAAATATAATACCTGTCCTCATAAAGCTTTGCGGTTTCTATCTCATTCTCTGACCAGTAAAAATGCGTGTTCCCAGAGAACGACTTCACCTCAATAAATCTATCAAACTCTGCTGATGTTTCATCCTCATAAGATAGAATATCATAACCGGCAGACACATCGATAACCGATATCCGTTTTATGCTATCCCTCTTGACAAATCCCGCAAGCCGCCGTTTTTCGTATTCTACGACAAACAACTCCGCTTCTTCTCCCTGTAATTCCTGTTGCTCCAACTGCTTTTTTAACTGCTCTAATGATTTCTTTGTCCCCTGTTTGCGCTTATATTCCGCAAAAACTGACTCATAGTCAGGATTAAGAATAAGCTCTCCACCGGATTCTTTTAAGACCTTATATTGGATCAATATATTACGGAACAAAGCTGCCGACACCGAAAATCCATACCTCTCTATAACATAAGCCTTCCGTTCCCTATTATAATGGATTGCCTCGGTATCAAGAAAACCATCCTTCGATATTTGTACTAAGCAAACGGTACATAATGCTTTATTAAAATCATCTGATTCTCGTAACTCAGAAGACCTTTCCGTTGGATAAAGATATCCTACCTTTTCTTCAATAAGATTAAGGTACTTAAAAAATGCCACAGCCGCACCAAAATTAAGCCTTATGTCATTCTGCAGGCCACAAAGTTTCTGCACGGAACTTTTCTGTACCCTTGAATCACCTAAAACCTGTTTTGCAAAATATGCTATTCCGGCAATATCACCTATATTGTTATACCGTCTTAGTTCTTCTTGCATAATCTCTCAGCACCGCCTTAATATCTTCATCGCCATCATCCCCAAGATAACTGTCAAACAGCGGAATAGGCATACTTTCGATAATTTCCATCAAGCGCTGTTCCTTTTCCTGCAGCCTTGTATGAATCGTATTATCGACAGAATCTTTGGAAACCAAATAATAGTAATGTGTTTCCACACCCGGTTTCAAACCATATCTATGAATACGGTCTTTCGACTGTAAAAAATGTGCAGCATTGAATGATCGTTCCAGATAAATAGCGTTATGACATGCCTTATGGAGCGATATTGACTCCGAAACTGCAAATGGGTTAGCAATAATCACCTTAAAAGGACTGTCCGGATTGTGAAATTCCTTAACTATGGCTTCCCTTGTTAATGAGTACTCTTCATCTTCTTCAGTTAGGTCATCTCCGGCTATCGGTGTTGCGCCATACAAAGTCCTGGTTTCAATACCTTGGCTTTCCAGATACTTACTGAGCATCTCTATATTCTTAATATAGCAAGCCCAAACTATCACCTTTCCGCCATTTTCTATAATGTCCTTTATAATATCCCTTGCTTTTTCGTATTTTGCGGGGATCTCATTTTCAGAATACTTCAATATTTCCCTCAGCATATCGGAGTCATCTTTAATGCTCGAAAAATCAACTCCTTCTATCGCCGCAAAATCACTAATTGGCTGTCGTAAAAGTGCCGGATTGGTTGTTGCCTGCATAAGGCGAATCATCCTTGCCTTCACCAATTCACTCTTCAAGCGTTGATCACGTCCACCAGCAATATCACTGATATACTGTTTTTCTATATAATCATAAATCTTTCGCTGCGAAGGCTTCATCTCTACAGCTATAGGTGGATGATTGATTGCCGGCGAAATACCAAGATCCCCCTTCTTAATACGCATAAAATATGGGGAAATTGAATCCAAAAGCGTTCCTACTCTCGGATCTTCCTGATTCTTAGACATATCTTTAAGCTGTCCAATATGGAACTTAATGATATTCTTGGTAGGCCAAATAAACTTGAACAGATTATATAAATCCTCGTAACCGTTAGGCGCCGGTGTACCGGTCAAAACAACCCTCGACTTGCACACATTCGCTAAAGACATAATACTTTGTGATGTGATGCCCCCACTTGTATTCTTTATTTTATGAGCCTCGTCAAGAATGACCATTACCTTATTCTTTTTCAGGAAAAACGTCAATTCGTCAACAAGTGATATGACAGATGCATATGACACCAAAGTAATTTCCGCAGGTGTAAAGCTATAAAGGTATTGCCTTTTTTCTTCCACATCTAACTTGCCGGAAAGCCTCTTAGAAGTGGCTTTCCGCCCAAAACACTCTTCATACTCCAATTCCCAGGGAGCAAAAGCATTTAGTGGCGAAATGATTAGCAGACGATCAACCTTTTTCGGATCTGCCTCATTCAGGTTGTGGAGGTACGCATACGCACCATAGACAATACTTGTTTTACCTGCACCTGGAACAGAAAAGTTACACGCATTTTGTGAAAATGCAAGATGATACGCTGCTAACATCTGCAAATCATAAAGAGTTCTGTTGGGCAGATTATCTATCAGCGAATCCTTAAAAGCCTTGAACTCGTTTATGTCACATTCATTATTCCTAATGCTTAACGCCTTTTGCGAGAACTCATCAAAATTCTTTTCTTCCTGATAGTACGCCTGGATACCGGAATCTGCATTACCCTGTAATTCAACATCACATTGCGCATATTTCGCTGCACTTTGAATACGACTAATACATTTATTTAGGTCATCATTGACATCAAAAACAATCCTGTCCCCCTCCACTGTAAAGACAGAATTATCCTTCAAAAGACGCATGGCCCTTTTGTTATTCAATATTAAATCTATATCACCCGATACGATTACCTTATCCTCCGTATCGTTTGCATCGATCTTAATTGTCGCCATGTGTTATACCACCCGTCAACTATTGTATATTTCAGAATACTTTTTCGCCATCTCAATAATCTCTTCCAGATAGCTCTCTACACCAGAATCTGATTTGAAGGAAGGCTGATCTGTATCAACTGCAGATAACGCTGCATAAGCCTTTTGAAGAAGCTTCATCGGTTCTGCTGCTTGCTGCTTGTTGTTGAGCTTATCTCGCGAACTATTGAAATTCTCATAAAGGGCTTTACTAACTTTTTCTTTCCATGCGTTATCCCTTGCCCTCATCAGGCGCTTTAAGTCCCCATCCGGATTATCACGGATAATATCATCAACTGACTGCTCTGTAACAGATTCCACCGTTGCAAAATGATCCTCCGAAAACTTACGCCAAATGTCCTCATTCGCAAATAAGCTTGCATCCGTCTGTGTTTTAGTGGGCTTCCTTATGATATCTCGGAAGTCAGTCTGGTCCAGCCCTAATCTGATGTAATCAAAGGCTATAGCTTTAAGATCCGAAACATCTGTTTCTACATCATACCCCCACATCTTTGTAATCCCACCGCCCTTATATCCACGCAAAGCAGCTTCAAGCTTCTGAAATGGGTCTTCAGTTTCTTCAAGCATGGTATAAATACCGGTATATCCATAGTTATCCAGGTATTCATTCATCAAACCCAGGATTCTCAAATACCATGAGACATCTTTTGCCTTTACGCCCATAAAACTGGCTATCTCACTATCTGTAAACCCCTCATCCCGAAGATCACCGGCTTTCAAATACTTCTCGATAGGGCCATAATCGACTTTCGCATCTTCTCCCATCTGATAAGTTGTCTCAAGTCGAAGAATTTCTTTCCTATCTGCATCAATGGGAAGAATAATAGCTTCAAAGAACTGCGTATGCTGCTTTGTGTTTGCCGGAATGGATTCATCTCTCCATATGTTATTAAGCAAGCTCGCTCGTCTATTACCATCAATAATCTTTCCATCCGCAGTAACTATTCCGTAGCGCTGCTGGTGGTCTTCCAACAAGCTCTTTTTAGTCCTTTCATTCGCTTCTGGCTTTGAATCCCATAAAAACTTCTCAATGATTGCCACGTCTTCGGCATTGTCTGGATCCAAAACGTGATGCTGCCTTTCATATGACTTTACTTCCGCCCCAATTCTTCCATTGTAAGGATTATATGTCAGAATGCTAAGCGGGATACTATACACATCGAAAGTTTCCCTCTCTCCGTGATAAGTCAGTTTTACTCCCGTCATAACAGGCTTGCTGTCCTTCTTAATCTTCGCCAGTTCAGCTTTCCTTTGTTCCGCGTTCATTTGCATCATCCTCCTTACAAATAGTATTCTATGATGGTATCCATCATTCCGATGGAATTGAGGTTAATTAAATAGTCTGAGCAACGATGTATTTTATTCAAATCGGACTGTCTTGCTACCCAACCAGCCCCATCAATTACACTGATATAAAGTGTTTTTTCCTTATCGCTCTTACCAAGATTCTTTTCTCTAAGATTACTGCAGATTTTCTCAACAGTACTGGCAAATGTACTTTGTGTACTTGATGTCGTTATTCCGTAAGTAACATCTACCATAATCCTGGGATGTTTTGCATCCGGAATAGCAACACTTATCTTTTTACCAGCCAACGGAACAGTTTCTTTTATGGCATATGTGATGCCTTCTTTATCACATTTTTTTATAATACTTGAAGAAACTCTGTTAAAAAAACTATCCCCAATCTTATTACTGTATCTCCCCTCATACCCTTTTTTAATTAAACGACGCATGTCATCATCATTTGCCAAGCGTCCAACTGTCGTAGCATCTATGGAAAAATTATCCAAGTAGAAATCAGGAATAACATCCTGATACTCTGACAACCTCTTTCCATACATAAGGAGGCGGTTGACCACTCGCATCCAATCCGGAGACTCAATCATTTGAGTCCGGAGAGTGCTCATGGACCACTCACTTGTTGGCATAAACCCTTGTTTTATTCTAAGCATCGTAATAATCCGCTTGAATTTTTCTTCTGAAATATTTAAAACGCTTGTTATACGATCCAAAGAATTAGGGTCTCTTCTGATATATTTTTCTAATCCTTCTTCGGTAGTAATTCCCAACAACTCGGTTTTTATTTTTTTGATATCATCCTCAACAGCTGCATCAAATTCCTTTTCCAATTCTTCATCTATGTAAAACATGGTCGTTGTTTTGATAAATTCTTCTAATTTCAACGGAACAGGCTTACTTTTTTGCATTCTTGACACCTCCTTTTTTCCTCGACTTCGTATAACTTTCTTCCAGTCTTCCTGCAACAGCTTTTATTACAGGAACACAGACCGTATTACCAAGTAGGTCGAAACCTAGTCTCTTATCTTTATCACTCTTTTCAAAATCCTCCAGTGAATAATCAGGCGGATAGCCAAAAAGCCCAAGCCCTTCCTTCAGTGTTAAATTTCTAATTCCATTTCCGTCAATCACGCCTATCGTTTCCATGTCCATTGCAACCATTGTCGGCGTAATTCCGTTTGGATCAAGAATCCTACTAAACTCAAAACTTAGCTTTCCCGCAACAATGTTGTATCCTTTAGGCTTTGTTTCGTCAGGAATTCTCTCGTAGATAGTCCTCGTCTGTGATCCAGTTTCCTTTGCAACCCTTTTTTTAGGATGCTCATAAACTAAATATCCAAGCTCTACAAGATGATCCAACATTTCACCCAGATTATCTCGATCATAAAATGTCCTAATCTGATCCGCTGTCAGCGGCATTCCATCCATCCAATCTATTCCAATGACTTTTGCCCAATGCTTTTTCCTCCGTTCCTTCAGAAGTTGATTCAAAAGTTTTCTTTCATCATCCGAAACATCGCCTTTTATACCGAGATCCCAACTGTGAATATTATTATCCCCACCGCGTTTATCTTTAATGGATTTCCCATACAACTCATTTACATCGTATCTGGCAAGTAGTTTTCTGGAGAACTCATTATCTATTGTATCCAACCCATGCTCCATAACAGGGGCAAAGGTCGCTGTTGTTATAGGAAAATTATCAAGCGATAATTTTTCCTTCTTCGTACCAACAATATAAATTCGATTTCTACATTGTGCTAATCCAAAATTCTGGGCATCAAGAACCTTCCATGTCACCTTATACCCCATAGCACCTAATGATTGAAGTATGGTGGCAAGAGTTCTTCCTATATCATCCTCCGGCTTCTCTTTGTCGTGAGTAACCAAACCTTCGACATTCTCAAGGATAAATCCATATGGTTTCTTATCCCTAAGTATTCTTTCAACTTCAAAAAACAATGTGCCTCTTGTATCTGCAAATCCCCTCTGTTTCCCGGCAACACTAAAAGCCTGGCAAGGAAAACCAGCCAGCAAGAAATCAAAATCCTTTATATCTTTTGTTTCAATTTTGGAGATATCCCCAGAAACCTCATCATCAGGGAAGTTTCTCTTCAGTGCAGTTAGTGCGGCATCCTTTATTTCCGCCGTCAAGACACATCTGGTCTTATATCCGGCTGTCTGGAAAGCCTGTTCAAACCCAAGACGTATTCCGCCCATGCCTGAGAATAAATCTATGAATTTTACTATTTTGTTAGGCATCAGCCTACCTCCTAGTGTTGTGTACCGTTCAAATTTAGCCTATCTGACTCTCTTTACAGAGAGTCA
>ERZ778518.730-NODE-730-length-28699-cov-14.379800_pt1 | contig 28699 bp, 31 predicted proteins | sample MGYA00510340_ERZ778518 | MGnify/ENA primary metagenome ERZ778518 (study PRJEB29527, sample SAMN07138967) | mouse gut metagenome | material: feces | host: mouse | place: China:Nanjing | collected 2016-01-25 ...
GGATTCATATTCCCGGTAAAACTCATCCAGATACACGCACGGTCCGATATCTTCTTCGTTCTTCATAACGGCGATCCCGGCACGCTTCACATTATTATTCTTGATCACATTATGCTCTTTGATCTGGAATGCGCCGCCCACCTTCGCTCGTATCTCTTTTACCACATTTTCTGCAAATTCCTCAAAACTCATCATATATCCTTTATCCTCCATTTTGTTGATTCTTTTTCCCGGTCTTCTCTGCTTATGCCGCCTCCGTTGATTTTGTCCGTTTCAGAGCAGACATTACCCTGCCATAGAGTTCCGCGCTCATCGCACCCGGCTCTTTTATCTGGTATCTGTTCTGCACCGTTTCCATGGTCACTCCTGTCCTGTCAAGCTCCGCCTGTAGGGAATCCATCTGCTCTTTAGATATAGAAGCGGAATCTTTCTGCGCTTTCCCCGCTGTATTCTTCTGAGCTTGTTTTTTCGCCGTTTCCGCTTTATTCCCGCTTGCTCTAACAGTCCCTTTACAGGCAATCGTAGCGTCTACGCCTTTTTCCTTTAGTTCGTATACCGTATGCCCACTATCATTTACCACCACAAGACCACTGATCTCCCGGTCATCATTGTAGCTGATGGAAGAGACCGAAAAATGATCGTTACAATAAAACCGCTTCGCTTTATTCTGTTCTTCTTTGTACATGATCTCTGCCTTTCCCGCAGGTATCCATATGAAAGGTGCGGTATAGAGTTCCCGTCCGATACCCCAGTTGAAGCACGCACGTTTAAAACTATCGGAAGCCTGTGACTTTTCTTTTTCAGCATACCCTGTCGTACCCACATCCTGCTTCGCTACCCACTCCCCTGTTTCTTTATCAAAAATCTCCACCGTACAGTAGAGATTCCCCTCTATGCTCTGATGGCTCCGTTTCCATCCGAAGATGCCGAAAGTCTCATCCAGTATCTTCTGGTCAACCCTTGCATCCTTATAGAGTAGCAGGCTTAATCCGTTTTCTTTGATCACGGACACCCTGCACTCGATCTCATCCGCCTTAAGTAGCCTGATCAGATTCTGTTCCATTTTTTCTCCTTTCCGAAGCGCTCTGCGCTGAGGATGCGGGCAGAATTTCAGATTCTGCCCTGCAATCAGTAGAATTTGTGACGCTTCAGCACAAATTCTCGGTTGCATAAATTGCTCATCAGAGAATTTATGCAACCTTGTCCTCCTCTTACGCATATGAATCTACTTTTTTCGGTATCGCTTCCAGTTCATAACATGCATACTCCCTAAGCTCCGCATAAAAGCTGTCCTCCCTGTCCAACCACTCCTTATACAGCGAGTCCAGTATGCCAAACCCTAGCCCTAAAAGTTTCCTTATCATGCCTCTCTGTAAGTTCTCTGTATGCACAAGCAGTATCTCATACAGATTTACATAAATCTCAATCCTGTAAGAAGCCTTGAAAATATCTTCTTTTCCTTGTTGGAGTATGGAATCCTTAAAGCACAAGAGTTCCAGATGGAGCCTCAGCTGTAACAGTTCCCGCAGTTCCTTTTCGTCCATAACGCCCCTCCTATGCCGCCTTCACTTCAAACCTTCTGGAATGGGATACCTTACCGTAATCGACATAAAGTTTCGGTCTCTCCTCTTTAATGCGCTTCGTATCGAGCTTTATGGAGTCGATATTTTTCCATGAAACACGGAAGCTGTCACTGCTCGCCAGTTCATTATCCTGCATGAAAAGTTTCACTTCCTGCTCGATCTGTTTCTGCTCCGCCTGCAATTCGGAGATAAACCCAAGGATTTCTTCACGCCGCCGCAGCTTTTCGTCAAACCCGACAAGTCTGATGGTGCTGGCTTTCCTTGCCGTATGAAAATACTGTTCCAGCACCTCATCACAGGCTTTACTGCCGTCCGGCGGCGGAACAATGCCCGGCACCACATGATGATTCCAGAAATCATCTTCTACTGATATGAGCCGCTCGATCAGGTCATCATCCCACTCCAGTCTGCGGTAGGTAAATTCCCTTCCTAAGATGACCGCCGCGATATACCACACCCGTTTCCCGGTCACCGCCATGTAATGGTAACACTGCATCACATAATGGAGCGGGATATTGCCGTCTGCCCATTTGTCCGCATTGTAGGCACTGGCTGTCTTACATTCCAGTCCCGCATCTTCGCCCACTACCAGACGGTCCACATCTGCGATCATGAAAGGATGTTCCTGACTGCGGTACATGAAATTGGATTTCCGCACCTTTAACCCGGTAGCCTCTGTAAACCGCTGCGCCACATAGTCTTCAAGGTCATGCCCAATGCGGATCGCTTCGCTGTCCTTTTCCTCCACGGATTCACTTGTTTTATCCTGAAATACTTTCATGGCGCTGCTGTAAGGGTTCACACCGCAGATCGCCCCTGCATCCGAACCGCCGATACCAGATTTCCTTAAACGGAGCCATTCTTCATTACTGACTCCTGATAATGATATTTTTTCAACCATACTGTTCCTCCTCTGTTTTTCTTTCCTCAGACATCCTGTAAAGATCATCTCCGATAGCAATGTTTCCGGGAATACCGTGCCATTTTCCAGACATACTTCGGACATTTTACGCTGCTGTTTCTAAAAATAAAGAATAAGGACAGCCGGAACATAACGCCCAACCGCCCTCATATATTCTTTATTTTCCCGTGATATACTGTTTTCCTTTAGACCAAAAGGTTACTGCTTTTCCTGTTTACGCTGCCTTTACAAGCTGGTATGCCTTGTCGATCAGCGGGTTGCCGTCCACCGTGCGGGCAAACAGGTTCTCGTTATAATTCGCCGTCCTGCGCAGCGGCTCGCTGTGCGTTGCGAAATCCGACACCGCATTGATGAAACGGTATGCATTGTTCCCTACCTTCTGCAGATCGGGGGCGTCATAATACCGCCGCTCCATATCCTTTCGGAGCCTAATGATATTTTTGCTCTGTATGGATGTCGCATCTTTTTCCATCGGCAGGAGCAGTCCGATATACTCCTTCACCTGTGCGTCCGTCATCTTCTGCCTGCGCAACTGCTCAAACTCGATACCGAGATGATCCATGTATTTCTCCGCCATAAAGAGCGTATCCTTTGCCTCCTGCATCTTGTCGCGGATGTTGCCTGTGTGGATCATGGAAAAGCTCCTCTTTGCGGTATCCAGTGCAAGGTTGAGCGTGTTATTGCACACAACCCTTACCGGGGTAACTGCAACTTTTACAGAGCCGGAGCCGTCATGGGTGTTGGAGAACACCAGATAGGGGCTGATCCGCTCCCCGGCAATGATATATTCCCTCGGAAGCCTTGCAAGGAGCCAGACCTTCTTCCCCTCCTGCAGTGACCCGGCGGTCTCATAACGGACACCCTTGCCCAAAAGTTCATCGGTAAAACTGAACGCATCCGTATTCTGCACTACCTTATAGCGGTCAGATACCACGCCCAGCACCTTCCTGTCGGAACTGCGCACGTTTGCCTTATACCCTTTCACCATCTCGTTGTAGCCCGTATACACAGGCTCCTGCACCACCATCCAGTCAAGCCCCGCAAGGCGGAGTGCTTCTGCGGATGTGGGTGCCTCCATAACGATCGTACCTAATCCGTGCCACGGTTTCTCCCTTACGGAAAACATTGTTTCGACATTTGCTGACATAAAACCATCTCCTTTTCTTTTGATCGATATACTCCTTTTCCTGTTTTCGGGAAAAGAAGCGGGAGCCTTCCATGCGGAAAACTCCCTGCCCTAATCTTCGTATTCGTCCGTGCAGTCCAGCACGCTGCATGCCTGGATTGCTTTCGTCACCATGACCATTGCCGTTAATACCACCAGCACGACCTCAAGCGTTTTCTCCTTGGACAATGTGATTCACCCCGCTTTCTTTTTATTCTATAACAAGAATATATCGTTGAAGCGGCGTATGATACGGTGTATACCTCCTTATCCGTCCCACTTTCCAGCTCCTCACCAAACGCAAATAAAATGCCCTGTTCCTTGTCATAATTTGATACATAATCCGAAGTGAAAAGCTTTACCATAACCTCTCCTCCCCTGCTCATTCCGCATCCTTCTTTTCCCCTGCTAACTGCTTTTGAAACCATTCATAGGATTTATAGCCGTTCCGCTTACACTGTGGACAGGGATTGGCCAGCGTCCCAATCATTCCTAAATTGTATGGGCATTTCCCACACGGTGCCTTTTTCTGTGAATAAATCTCTTTTAGTTTCATTGTCCATACCTCCATAATTGATATCAAATAATAATAAATTACTCAAATATATCTGGAATAATGTAAGATAGGGCATTACCATTCTGGCTTAACGCAAAATAAGGAGCATTCTGATCTCCAGAATACCCCGCTCTTATTCAGAAAATGCAAGATACATTCATATCCGGGTTTTCCCCAAGTTTATCTCTTAAACTCCCCATCGTAACTGACAGAATCCACCACCTGCTTCCTCTCATTTCTATAAATGACCACATTGATCCCATTTCCGTTTCTCGCCCATTCCTCGTCATTTATTTTGATAGAAGCGCACACATCATAAGTACTGTCCCATCCCGCACTCTTTATCTCATAATCCGTCAGTCTGTTTCCTATACTTCCATGGTGTACCAGAATTTCTTTTGAAGTTCCTTCCTCAATTTTTCCCTCATGGATCACCGCAAAATAACTGCTGTTCTCTGTATAATCCATAAAAAGCCCCATCTGCCTGAAATCCTCTTTAACGCTTTCTTCCAAAAAAGTCATGCCATCCCCTTTGACCGCAATCAACACAGTATAATCCCCCCGGCTGACCGCATCCATATATTGCTCTATATCTGTAATCTGTTTCAGTTCGCAGTCCCGGCAGACCATCTCATAATATATTTTCGTGTCCTCCCACTGGCTGTCCTGTATCCTTGTGATGCCATACGCATCATACAGTTTTTCAGCGATACAGCGCGAAATTTTCTTTGCACCCCAGAGATTTACATGCCAGTCATCGTTCATATCTTCCATATGTACAAATCCGCTTGCCCGATACAAAGATTCCTCATTGAAATCCCAATAAGGAATGCCCTGCTCCAGTGCATAATCAGACATGGTATTATATTTGGAAACATTACAGTCTGTATCGGGCATTTTTGTCAGAATCAGAGAAATCCCGTTTTCCCGGCACAGCATGACAATCCTGTCCAGATACTCTCTCATCAGCGGCGCCATATCGGCCCTGTCGCTGGAATCTGCCGGGCCAAGCGGCACATAGCCGTCGTTTCCCCGCCTTTTGGCAAGTGGGGCGTATCCCTTCAGTTCATAATGCTCTGCCATTTCCCCGGAAATAAAATCGTTTTCCTCAAGTTCCTTCCATCTGGTATGGTATCTGATATTGGGGAAGTAATAGCTGCTCAGAGACTGCTTCTTATCATAGTTACAAATATCGTGTACGGCTTCCCATTTTACAGGCGACCAGCGCATATAGTCAAACGCTTTTCTTGTACTGCTCTCGGCAGTATTAAGCGGTTCATCCCTGTTATACAGGAATGTAAAAAAGACTTCCAGCACCACCACCTTTGGCGACTGGAACCGCAGAGCTTCTTCCAGCCAGTAATAGCTCGTCAGAAGGCTCTGCCCTTCGCATCCGAGATTATAGCTTCTGATACCATAGCTGTCATAGAACTCCTGCGGGTTCAATCCGGCCGCCGCACAACTGCTCCCCAGAAACAGAACATCCACGGAGTCCTTCTCCATCTGATAAAATCCCTGATAAGTGGAGGTAGTCGGCCAACTGTCATCATAATAGCATTTGGGAATCAGAATCCGGTTGACTGTCAACGCCACCAGACAGGTCGCCATGCCAAAAGCAAACATGTTACACAGATATCTTTTGTGCTTCACTCTCAAAATCCTCCATATATAAAATCCTGCGCCTCAAATCCAAATCCATATGTCCCAAAAATCATCACCGCACAGATTCCCGCCATGCAGACCAGCCATCTGACCGGAAGTTTCTGCCTGCCGATACACTCAGAAATCCGGATTCCCTCCTCCTGCTTTTTCTCTACGACAAACAGAAGTAAGACCGCAAATAAGAGTACCAGCATTTCCTTCCACGCAAGCCCGATTGTAAATATCCTGTCATTAAAAAATATCCATGGATTAAAATCCGAAACCATATGTACAATCATGCTGATCCCTGTGCCCGGCGTACCTGCTCTGAAAATGATCCACGCAAGGCTGACGATAAAAAATGTCCCCGTCTGTTTTATGATACGCTTTCCTTTCCCATCCGGGCGGATGTTCAGACGGGCATATATCTTTTCTTTTGGACCGTCCAGACACTCCCCCATAATCTGACAGCATCCGTGAATGCCTCCCCACAACAGATACGTTAAACCAGCCCCATGCCAGATACCGCTTGCCAGAAAGGTTACTGCCAGATTCAGGTACTTACGCCCCTTTCCCTTCCGGTTCCCTCCCAGCGGGATATAGACATAATCCCGCAGCCAGCTGCTGAGAGAAATATGCCATCTCTGCCAGAAATCCTTCACCGACACGGCAAAATACGGCCGCTTAAAATTTCCGGCCAGTTCTATGCCAAACAGGAATGAAACACCCTGCGCCAGCGTTGTACATGCCAGAAAATCCGCATAAAGCTGTATGCTGTATAAAATGGATGCAAACCACAGATATCCCCCACTGTAGGCCGGATAGTTATCAAAAACCGTGTCAACAACGACAGACGCCTTATCTGCAATGACCAGTTTCAGAAAAAATCCCCAGATGATCAGATAAAACCCTCTGGTAAATTTTTTTTCGTCAAATAAATGCCCGCAAAAAAGCTGCTCTCCCAGCTGCCGGTATCTCGGAATCGGCCCTTGTAAAAGCTGCGGAAAAAAAGTGATGAACAACACATATTTTGCCGGATTTTTCTGCGGGGCAATATCCCCTCTGTAAACGTCCGTAAGATATGCAGTGACCTGCATCGTATAAAATGATATGCCCAGCGGGGCAAGCAGCCGCAACGACTCCGCTCCCGGTATCGCCTGCCGCATAAAACCTTCATTTCGCAGGAAGAGCCAGATCCCGATAACCAGTATGACCGCCCCCGCAAGCAGAACCTTTTTCTTCACGCCGCTGCTTATGTCTATCCATACCGCTGCCAGATAACTTACCATGATCGTCCCCAGCAGAAACGGCCAGCCTGTCCTGCAGAAAACCAGCCAGAAGACCACATTCGCCGCAAGCAGCACGCACCAGCGCCGCTTCAGCGGAAGAGCATAGAACAAAATCAGCATAGCTGCCACAAACAAGTAATAACGAAAAGATATGTATATCATAATCCGATTCTCCTGTAACTGTTTTCCCTGTACGCTTTTCTCTCTATCCTTTTGACTACTCTATAACATCCGCCTTTCAAAGCCCATGATATTACTGACGCCGTCATTGTTCCTGTGATAAATAAAAACAATCCCACATACCACGGCATCCTGTTCATGAGATCAAAATGAACAATAATGTTCAGGATAATCCAGTGATACAAAAACATGCCGTAGGAAAAATCATATTTCAGGCGCATTTTGGGCAGACAATATGCGCATCCAATCACCATAAACGGAAGCAAAACACTCGTTACTATGCCTGTATAATATCCGGGCATCTGCATAATTACGGATTCCATAATAAGATAGATAATCAGCAACGGCCAAAATGCCTTTTTCAAAACAGGAAGCATCCTCTGTCTTCTTTGAAAACAAAAAACGCCAAGAAAGAACCACAACGCATACGGAACAAATATCCTCTCAATCACTTTCGCCAAAACGCCGCTGCCATCCCGCACCAATACGGCGCAAACCAGATTTACAGCAGCAAGCAGCGACAGGAATGCCATCCAATGCTTCCCTTTCATCTTTTGCAGAAAAGGATAAATAATCGCCAGTACAATATACAACTGCACTTCCGTAAAAATCGTCCAAAGTGTGCCATTGATACTTCCGGTAGGTAATGCTTTCAGACAGGCCGGCGTATTGGCTATTCCAAAAATCTGTGTCATCACCCATAAAATCATACCTCTGTCCAACATTTGTGGAACCAGAATACAGACTACTGCCAGATTGATGATCGTACAGATCCACAATTCCGGGTAAATGCGCAGCGCACGTCTCAGAAAAAACTCTTTTCTTGTCTTTGCCCGTTCAAAGGAGGCTGCTACCAGAAAACCGCTCATGGTAAACAATACGACTACTCCCGGAAACATCAGGGCGATGTGCCTGACTCTGCTCATAAAAGCCGAAGCCTGCGCCGGCAGATTTTGTGATAAAATCATACAATAACCGGAATAATGGAGCATCATTACACTGAACGCCGCCGTATAACGCAATAGATCAAACCCGTTGTTTTCATGTTCTTCCTTTGTTCCAGCAATCATATTTTCTTCATTCATCACACGGCACTGCCTCCTGCTTTTCAAGATAATACATTTTCCTTTTATAACATTTTTCTTAAAACCGGTAACCTGTGTAAGCCTGACACCAGAACATTTCCCAGTAAAAACACTGCCAGAAGCCAGATACCGCAGGCCGGTACTGCACCGATATACGGCGCGCTCCACTCCCATATAAAAGCTGTTGCATTACGCAGATAATCCTCTATCAGATAGATGCCGAACACATTACTTCCGCACCACAACACAAGGTGCCGCAGTACCCTGTTATTCCATATACGTTTTTCACCCATATAACGGTTAAGATAGTAAACCGCTATTGTCAGCAGCATGGTCAGGCCACCCAATCCTTCCTGTCCGTGCTGCCCACACCTCCAACTGTAAAGGACTGCCAACGCAGATACCGCCTGTCCTATCCCCCATCTCACCCCGCATTTTCCACTTTGTCGTAATAGTAAGCAGTTCTCCATTAAATATCCCAAAATAAAATAGGATATGGAACTTTGGAAATGTAAATTGAGCACAAAGCCAACTCCAAGATATGCGCATGAAATATCATTTAGGATATTCCATCCTATCACTAAGGCAAACAGTATCCTCTCTTCCTGTTCTGTCAAGTTCTGCATCATTTTCCTCAAAAATGGCAAAACAAGTAATATCCCCAGATATTCATACAAGAACCAATATGGGAGAAAAATTTCCTGTGTATAAAAGCGCCAGAAAAATGCTCCCACATGGCCATCCCATTCTTCCACTATACACAGATAAAAATATCTGATCACAGAAAACAGGATCAGAACACCGGCAAACCGGGGGATTCTCTTTCCATACACGTTCCTCCATGACTCCCTTTTGGGCAGTAAAAGCGCGCCAGATACCATCCAGAACAAGGGTACGCCGATACTGCTGATAATTGTTCCGATCAAAGATGATGCGTACACCCATGCGCTCTCTGTATACACCCATGCATCCGCTCCCCGTCCGCCTGTGTGCTGATACATAATACAGAAAACCGCTATGATACGGCAGACCTCTAAATATACAATTTTTTCTTTGCTCCGTCCTGTCTCATGATCAGACATATTCTCTTTTGCTCTTCCTAACCCCGATCCCTTATCTTCATTCTTAGATTACTTTACAAGATCTTAGCAATCCAGTACGGAACTGATATTGTTATCATTCCTTCTTCTCCTACTGCATTTAAAATCCAATTCCTCTAAATTGATCCGTCCGAATTCTATTTTTGCGCCCATAATAGCTCATTCGCCTATACAGTCCATTTTAGCATAACTCATTCGCCTATACAATAATAATGTTAAAACTTTTAGACGAGGTGATCAGAATGGATTATGTATTATTAGGACAGAAGATCCGTGCAGCACGCATGTCAGCCGGATTATCGCAGGAACAGTTGGCTGAAATGGTAGGGCTCACTAGCCAACATATCTCCCATACGGAAGTTGCATCTACCAAGATCAGCCTCCCCTCCCTCATAAAGATCGCCAACGCCCTGCATACCAGTGTGGACAGGCTGCTCTCTGACAGTATCCATGATTCCAAATCCTATCTGACAGACGATGTACAGGCAGTCTTTTCCGATTGCGATCCTGATGAAATGTACGTCATGTTGGAAGCCGCAAACGCTGTTAAAAAGTCTATCCGGGTACGGAAATTAAAGCGCGCCGACTGAATGGTTACTACATCCATTCAAAATCCCCTTCCTGCAGCCACAGCACATTATCATTAATAAGTGGCAGTGGGGCATCACTGATCAGCGTCCCAAGGAAATTGACCATGATACCAAGCCTTACTCTTGACGGTTCTCCCTGGCTCTCATCATCATCGGCAACTTCATACTGATATCTGTTTTTGGGTACGGTACTCCTGTCTATACGCACATCGCTGAAATCGCATGGAATACCACATACACTGACTTTCTGAAACTTTTCTGTTTTGTAATCAAACCTCATCATTAAATATCTCCCTGCTCATTTTTCATATACAGAGCCGTCATCATACACCCTGTAGGTGACCACATCACCGCCAACACGCCCAACGATCTCAACAAAATCCGGCACAGCAACAGTCTCCATAATATAGTCCAGACGTTCCATTGCCTTATCCTGAGCCTGCCTGATTCTTTCTGTTATATCTTTTTCCATATCTTCCTCCAAACTGCCCTCGTAACCTCCGGGACGGGCAATAAAAAATCCCCATGCCGTAAACGGCACAGGGTTCACTATAGTGTCATGAATATAATATATAGTTGCGGGAGTATCTCATACGCTTTAGGACATACAATGTATTCTGCTATTTTCTCAAAACAAATCCCTCTCCTTCATAAGTCCGCACCGGGTTCCCCCTGACAATGCGGTTATGCTCCCGCCATGCGGCATTCGTCTGCTTTGCCGCCTGCTCCTTTTTCAGATCCGCTAGTTTCTCCTGCAGTTTCTCCATTGCCCGCTGCTTATTTAAGAACTGGCTCCTCTCTTCGGTGGACTGCGCCACAAGTCCTGTTGGTATATGGATGATCCGTACACCTGTCTCCACCTTGTTTACATTCTGGCCGCCTTTCCCACCACAGTGGAATTTTTCAATACGGTATTCTTTCCCGGACGCAATCTCTCCCTGCTCCGGGATGATGCTCACATCCACATACCAGTTCTTCCTTTTGTGATTCGGACGGAAAGGGCTTTTATATATCCACAATACCGTACCTTCAAGACCGCTCAGATTCTGCGCCGTTCGGAAGCGGATGGAGTCTGAGCATCCCTTTTCATTGCCCTTTGTCTCGGATATCACTTCTAAATCCTCAAATTCTCTTTTTAATGCCGCAAACAGCTTTGCCACCGCAAGCTGACACTCAGACGGCCCCTGTCCTGCACTGATCTGTACTATCATAAATTTCTTTCTCCTCTACTTTCTGCTCCCTGCCTTGAAATTATAGACAGGTTTCAATATCTCAGTTACATCTACGGTATCTTTGATCTGCTCTGTGATCTCCGTTATGGGACGATATGCAAAAGGCGCTTCATCCAAAGTGTCGGCACTGACACAACTGCTGTAAATGCCTTTCATTTCCTTTTTAAATTCTGATACCGTATACTGATTCTTCACATCTTCACGCTTTAACTTTCTGCCGGAGCCATGCGGCGCAGAATAATTCCATGCTGCATTGCCTTTTCCGATGCCTAAGATGATCCCGTCCCGCATATTTGCCGGAATGACTACTGGTTCTCCCTTTTTCGCGGAGATAGAACCTTTGCGGAGTATGCCGGAATCATCCAGATAGTTGTGCGGCACAGAAAACTGCTCTGCCGCTTTCCACTTCATCCCCTTAAGAATTTCCCTGACAATAATCTGCCTGTTCCACCCGGCGTAGCGCTGGATGATCTGCACATCTTCCAGATAGGCTGCTTTGTTCTCTCCTTCCAGATAGCTCATGTAATAGGGAACTTCTCTTCCCTGCTCTTTTAAGCAGGTATTGGCAAGTTTCGTATAATACTCTGCCACTTCCTCCCCTAAATGCCTGCTCCCGGTATGCACTACAAGGTAAAGGCTGCCATCATCACTTTGATCCAGTTCTATGAAATGATTGCCGCCGCCAAGCGTGCCAAGGCTCCTGTCCGCTTTTTGCCTGTTGATATGGCGGTTGCAATGGAGTCCTTCATAAGAAAATTCCTGCGCCATGTGGTGAACGTCTTTGCGGATGGTAAAGCCGGACGGTACATTCTCCCGGATCACCCTGTCCAACTTCTGGAACTCCACATTACTCTTATTTAATTTTACACAGGTCATGCCGCAACCTATATCGACACCTAAGAGCTGCGGGATCACCTTATCCGCAACAGTCATGGAAAGTCCGATCGGCGCAATCTTTCCCGGATGGATGTCCGGCATCATGCAGATCGTACTGCTACTGCCGCCTGCGGTTTCGTTATCGCATATCATTTTTACCTGTGCCAGAGCGTAGTCTTCTACATCATCTGTAAAAATCTTTGCTTCGGCGTAAATACCTTTTACTGTTTTCATAATTTCATTTTTCCTCTTCTTAAAAATGGGCGCAAAAAAAGCACCCCAAAGGTGCTTGTCACACTTCTACTATCTATACAGTGCGGAATAATAGAAATATCCAAGATCATTGTCAGAACTTTCTATCGGCGCAATAAAATAAAGCTATCTGTAAGATACAAGGAGTGACATACCTTTGATCGTCAGTTGCATTATTCTGTTATGGATTGTTATATTTTTCTGCATGGTAAGCCCTCCTTTTCTTTCTGGATGAATGGTTTATTTGTTCAACGATTACATGCTAACACAAGTAACTGAAATAATCAAGTCTTTCGTTCACTGATCTTTTATAGCTGCCCTCTTACATAAGCAACGTAATCATAGGTGATACACAAGGCCAAGCAAGGAGTATTCCATTCCCTCAAAATGCTCCTTGCTCTCTACATCTATTACACCTAAAAACTTTATAACCTTTTCAGTAAAATTTCTTTATCGCTGTCACTAACCTCAAGCATGTCCATCGCCTGCTCTGCAGACCACTTCATGGAATCCATTAAATTCTTTATGGACTCTAGTAAAGTACTAAGCCTCACAGTTTCTACCACTTGTTCTGCATAGCGTTTAGCATAATTCTCTACAGCTTCACTCATTATTTTTCGTCCTCTTTTACCCTAAAACGCTACCTAGTTACTGTTTTCTTTCTCTTCAAATATAGCATTAACAATTTCCCTGCATCTTCCAACATTCTTAAAAATATTTGCTGGATACGCATCTGGATAAATAGTATTCATTTTATCTATCACTTTTTCTATAATTGATGGACACCATTCCTCAACTTTTCTTTCTAAAACTGATCTATCAATCATAGTAACACCATAATCAGGTAATTGCTTCAGTTGTTGCAACATCAGATGCAAAATCAATCTATTTCCATGAACTAGTGCTAATTTATTTCTTCCTTCATAGTTTGTTTCTCTATTTTGTAAAAACCGTTCTACAATTCTCATTACTTGAATACTATTATTCATCCTAAAAGCATTTGTAGAAGCATTAAAAAGTATTTTATATGGTGCCTTTGTGATATCTTCTGTCAAAGCACCCACATTTCCTTTTGCAATTACAGAATAAGAAACATCATCTTGCATACATGCTTGTGCCACTATTGCTTCATCAAGGGATATCTGTTTTGCAGGATCATCCACCGTGGCGCCTGTTTTATACAAATATAATATATTTGAAAATAACAATTCATTTTTAAGTCTATCCTGCTCTGGATCTAATGCAGCAAAATCTTTATTTTCAATCTTATTTTGTGTATTGGACAACTTTGTGATTTGTGTAGAAATGTTATCCTCATCTTCTCCTATTTCTATTATTTGAATAAGAACATTCGCTTTATCTGTCTGTTCCCTGTTTTCACTAAAAAACTTTCCTATACTTCCCGTTGTTTGAGCCCCATTGACTAAAGACACTCCTTCTAAACAAAATAAACCCGTTTTATTTGAATCACTGTAAGCTGTTTTTCTGGTAATTTTTTTACATAATAATTTAATACCATTATTATAATAAAAGAAATTTTCTACTTCCTCCTTGAGAACTCTGGTTATTCCATCATTAACGTCTGTATTACCTTTATAATATCGAATATTCTTGTCAAATAATTTATTTCCAAATCTCATATACCAATCTCCAATAGCAGCAGCTGAGATTGTTCCATAATATGCCTTTAAGGGACTATCAATAAATCCCCAATTATTTAGTATTACATCATCTATTTCAATTACATCATTTCCTTCTCCTGACGCTAAATATGTAAATATTTCTGACATTTTTAATTCGTAGAAGTCGAGTATTTCACTTGCATCCTCATTTGTTTTTTCTTTCAATTTTCTAATAGGTCTTGAAATATACTCATTCATACTTTGTGATCCAGTATGACAAAAAATAGTCATTAATGTATAATCCATATCCTTAATTGCTAATGAAATTTCGGGAATTTTTTGTTTAATTTTATCATTTGCCCCTGCAAAATCTAAACTCATTATGCGTTTAATACCTTCTACAAATGTTAAAATCTCATTTTGCGAACAGCCCCCACTCCCTTCTGTTCTCCATTTACTTTGAACCAAAACAAGCTGTTTTTGTTTCTCATTACAATACACAGCATCAATTCCCATGTCCTGAAAACCATCTGTTATACTTTTTGCCGCCATTTCAACATCAATACCCGTTTCATACATTATTGCTATTGCTGCTAATGATCTGGAGAGAAATACCTTTTTTATCTCATCAGCCGTTTTTTTCCCATCTAAATCACTAGTATCTATTTTACCTTCAAACATTGACTCTAGCTTAGACTCTATACGAATAATATTTATATCTGCCATATCTACTACCACCCTTTCCCTTTTTCCGTTTCCACTATCACGAACATATAAAGTATCAACAAACTTCTCTATCAAATTCTATAATACAATTTCAATTTTAACCTTGTTTTTAACTTATAACAATACCTTTTATCCATTATACCCTTTATAACTTAAAACAAGGAGTATTCCATTCAGAACACTCCCTGCTAAAACATCATTTTTATAACAATCCAATCAAGAAATTTTCTATTATTTCACTACTCATAGTCTCTTCAAAAGTATAGCCTTATCTGCATCAGATACCTTCATAGCCGTCATAGCCTGCTCTGCAGACCACTTCATGGAATCCATTAAATTCTTTATAGACTCCAAAAGACTATTCAGTCTTGTATTTTCCGCATACTTCTCAACCGCTTCGCACATCCTCTCTCGACCTCCTTCTTCCTTAAAATGCTTTACCCCTTTAGCCAGTTCCGGATAATACATATCCTTCGATTCCTTACAGCCAAAGTCATGCATCAATTTTCCAATCGTATCGTCTCCCTTATAGTTTCCATTCACATACACAATATGAGAACCATCGTCAAATAACTCATTCGTTTCCTCAAAATGACGATTGATCGTATAAATCGGCATCCCATGCTTAAAGATATCCGTCCGGGTGATAAACACCATATACGAATCCTGAAGCTCTGAAAACTCCTGCCCCGCTCTCAGCATTCGGGAATCCATCATACTGCTATTAAATCTGGCGCGGCGTATGTGCGCCCCTTCCGGCTTTTGCTGTACCTCAACATTATAGTGCTTTCCCGTACTGTCCTTTGCCAGAATATCTAAGCGGATATCCCGTCCGCCAACTACAGGATTTTGCAATTCTTTCTGCCCTACAACGCTTATAACTTGAATATCGTCCTTTTTCAGTATAATCTTTAACAGAAGCTCCGTTGATTCTATATTGCCATCAAACACCATAGACATCAGATCGTCATCGAATAAACTCATTCCGTCAACAATCTGCTCTACGGTTCTGGTATCCTGTCGTATTTCTTCTCCAGCCACCTGATCACCGCCTTCTTGACTGTCTCTTCTTTTGCCATCTCATCATTAAGTTACTATTATTATATCCTATCGTGCAAGGACTCACAATCTGATTTTCTGAAACCTGTAACAATTCAGCCCTCGGTTTCCTGTTACTGTATCCGACCATCCTAAATCGCTACGCGATGAGCCGGATACTATAAACCGCTATATTTTGTCACGGTCAGCGCAGTAAATGCGCAGACCTGGAGTGAACTGTTACTGAAATCCCAACATAAAAAGCATAAATCAGAATCGAAAATCACCTACATCCAAAACACCCTCCTGCCATTCATCCAGTACACCATTTACTACACCATTTTCCCACAAAATGACGCCTTTTGATGAACATTGATAAATAACAGAATATGCCGCAAGCCCCGTAAAACAGGCACTTACGGCACACTATGAAACAAGTCGGAACACACCCTCCACTGTCAAGAGGTGAGTGCTAACAAATTTATTAAAATTTGCAAACCCGGTGTTTATGCGGGTTTGCGTGTCCTAAAATTTCTATAAAGTAATAATAACAGGTGTTTTACACCAAATTTACACCATTTTTTTATTTCCGCGAGCAATGAGAAAAGCACCGTGCTGGCACGAGTATTTTGCGAATGCCGCGAGAGTCAAATACATCGCAGCTTGCTACGAAGTATTTGACTGTTTGGTGCAAACACTCAGCCTCCTGCTGCCAGCGCATACCGCTCCACTTCCTCCCTAACATCCTGTCTGCCGGCGATATGATTATATACATCCATCGTCACATCGCTGTGGACGTGCCCCATTAAACAACTATTGTTATTATATGAGACGTATAAGACTAAGCAAGGAGTATTCCATCACTTCAGAATACTCCTTGCCTCACACATTCTTTCTTGGTCTCCATTCCACTTTGATCTACGCTAATTTACAGTTCTTTCAAAAGCACAGCCTTATCTGCCTCAGTTACTTTCATTGCCGACATTGCCTGTTCCGCAGACCATTTCATAGATTCCATCAAATTTCTCACATTTTCAATCAGAATATTTAATCTTGCAATTTCTGCTTTTTGTTCCGCATACTTCTCAACCGCTTCACACATTCTTTCTCGACCTCCTTCTTCCTTAAAATGCTTTACCCCTTTAGCCAGTTCCGGATAATACATATCCTTCGCTTCCTTACAGCCAAAGTCATGCATCAGTCTTCCGACTGTATCATCTCCCTTATAGTTTCCATTCACATACACAATATGAGAGCCATCATCAAACGCCTCGTCAATTTCCTCAAAATGGCGATTGATCATATAGATCGGTATCCCATGTCCAAAGATATCCGTCTGGGTGATAAACACCATATACGAATCCTGTAACTCCGAAAAATCCTGCCCCGCTTTCAGCATCCGTGAATCCATCATACTGCTGTTAAATCTGGCGCGGCGTATATGCGCCCCTTCCGGTTTCTTCTGCACTTCTACATTATAGTGCTTGCCCGCACTGTCTTTTGCCAGAATATCCAGACGGATATCCCGCCCGCCAACTACAGGACTCTGCAATTCTCTCTGCCCCACAACGCTTATAACCTGAATATCGTCCTTTTTCAGTATAATCTTTAACAGAAGCTCTGTCGCTTCTATATTACCGTCAAATACCACAGACATCAGATCATCATCGAATAAGCTCATACCATCGACAATCTGCTCTACGGTTCTGGTATCCTGCCGTATTTCTTCCCCAGCCATTGATCCACCACCTTTTTGACTGTCTTTTCTTTTGCCATCTCATCATTAAGTTACTATTATTATATCCTATCATGCAAGGACTCACAATCCGATTTTTCCGAAATCGTAACCCCGGAAGGCATGACGGAACAAGATGAAAGCCACCCGCCAATCTCAAGAGATTTCCATAATGACAACACCCGAAATCTATGATTCATCATACGAAAGAGGAGACTGCAATGAAAAAACTTCTGGAAGAATTTAAGACATTTGCATTGAAGGGAAACATGATCGATCTGGCTGTCGGAATGATCATCGGCAGCGCCTTTACGGGGATTGTCGGCTCTCTGGTGGATGACATTTTTATGCCGCTGCTCAGTATCTTTACCGGCAAGATCAATTTTGACAATCTGAAAATCATCCTCGGCAGCGGTGAAAACGCCGCCACCATCAATTACGGAACATTTCTGACTCAAGTGGTCAATTTCCTCGTTGTCAGCTTTGTCATCTTTCTGTTGATCCGGCAGATCAACAAGTTACAGCATCCAAAAGCGGAAAAAGCGGTTAAGGAAGAGACGGAAAAGGAATGTCCTTTCTGCAAAAGCACTATCTCCATCCACGCCACCCGCTGCCCTCACTGTACGTCTGTTCTGGAGGACGCCTGAACCGTCCTCCTCCGGCACGCTAATGCCGTGCCCGGCATTTCCTCCACACTCTCCCGCACCTGCCGCAGACCGCCCACGATACCACCGCCGCGGTTACCGTACCCACGATAAACAGCGACAGCCCGGCATACCACGGCAGTCTGTCCATGAGATCAAAAAGGGTTATGATATTCAGAATAATCCAATGGTACAGAAACATGCCGTAGGAAAAATCCGGTTTCAGACGAATCTTCGGCAGGCAGTATGCGCCCCCGATCGCCAGAAACGGAATCATAACACTTGTTATTATATTTGTATAATATCCAGGGAACTGTATGTCTGCGGCCCCGGCGATAAGATACACGATGAGCATGGGCAGAAACGCCCTCTTTAGGACAGGCAGTATTTTCTGCCGTCTCTGAAAGCAGAATACGCCGATAAAAAACCACAGCGCATACGGAATAAACAGCCTCTCGATCACTTTCGCCGCCATCCCGCTGCCATCCCGCGCCACCGCCGCGCAGGCAAGATTCAGCGCCGCAAGCGCGAAAAGAAACGCCGCCCAGTGGCTGTTCTTCATCTTTTTTAGAAAAGGATAAATAAACCCCAGCACAAGGTATAACTGTACTTCCGTAAAGACTGTCCAAAGCGCGCCGTTTGCGCTCCCTGTCGGCAATGTCTTGAGACACACCGGTGTATTGGCTATGCCAAAAAACTGCATCACCAGCCATACCACGATGCTGTGATCCAGCCGCTCTGGAACCAGAACGCAGATCACCGCCAGATTGATGAGTGTGCAGATCCACAATTCGGGATAGATGCGCCGGGCACGCTTCAGGAAAAACGTGTTCCTCGTCTTAGCCCGTTCAAAGGACGCCGACACCAGAAAACCGCTTATGGCAAACAGGATAACCACGCCGGGAAACAGCAGGGTAAAACGTCTGGCTCCGTCCATAAATGCCGCCGCCTTCAGCGTCGGGCTTTTTGACAGTATCATGCTGTAACTGGAATAATGAAGCATCATAACACTGAGCGCCGCCGCATAGCGCAGCAGATCGAAACCATTTTCCTTATATTCTTCGTTTGCGTTCACTGTTTTACTTCCTTTCCTGTTCTGAAGGAGACTAGTTCTCTCTGCAATAATTTGGTCTCTTCGGATCAAGTACACGCGGAAAGCTTACTCTGGTAAACAAATCCATCATTGCGTCAAACCCTTCCTGCAGCTTGTACTCGATCTCCTCCTCGTACATGGGAATTGCCCACAGGAAATTAATCTGCGTGCCATCCTTACAGAACAGCGCGTCAACGCCCGGATACGCCTCTCCAAGCGGAATCACCGGCAGAAAGAAAAAGCCGCCCATCTCCGTGCCCTCCCCGAGCGGGTCATAATCCTCGCCGTTTGGCAGCGTGTGCCCGGTTCCCAGCCAAGTCCCGTACTCGTGGGGAAATCTGGCAAGATATTTCAGCCATCTGATGGGCCAGTAATCCGCATCCCCCATCCCTTCACCGGTCTCCCCTATCTCTCCGATTTTCCAGTCCTCTGGCAGAAACAGCATAAGTTCCGCTCTCTCGTATATCTTCTTATCGTAATCTCCATCGGGAAGCGTCATCGGACGGTCACTCATCCCGCTTGTCCACAGCACATAATAGTCCCTGCCGTTATCCGGCGGAATGATATTCACATCAATGTGCACGATATCCGACACAAGCTCGTGGAACACGGACGGCTTTGCTTTTTCACAGGGAAATATGCCCTCCATATATGCTGTCAGTTCTTCCACATACTTCCCAGATTCCGTCACCGGCTCCCACGCCCGGTTGTCGGCATCGCTGTACCTGATCACGTCCACCTTTGTCCCGTCTTTAGAAACTTTCTTATCTCGGTTAAAAATAAAGCCCATGTCTATTTTCCTCTCCTTCCCAACAGCCCCCGCAGCTCCTCGTGTATCTTTCCATTGGAAGCCGCCACGCTCCCTCTCTTCAGAAAATCCAGCTCTTCTCCCGCAAAATCCGTCACTCTGCCGCCTGCCTCTTTCACCAAAAGCTGTCCCGCCGCAAAATCCCACGGGCTTAGGCGTGGCTCAAAAAATCCCCCGGTGCGCCCACATGCCACATATGCCAGATCCAGAGCCGCCGTACCCGTCCTGCGGATATCCTGTGCGTGATCGAACACACGCCGGATGCGATTAAAGTTTTCGTCCGCCAATTCCCTGTCATAGGGCGAGGTGCCCACGGAAATGATGGTCTCACGCAAAGCCGCGGCGTCCGAAACATGGATGGGGGTTCCGTTCAGAAAACTTCCCCGCCCCTTCTGCGCATGATACACGTCCTCCCGGAACGGATCATAGACGATCCCCAGCGTAATTTCTCCCTTTTCGTAAAGCGCCAGCGACACGACGCTGTGCTGATAGTCGTGGATCAGGTTGGTGGTGCCGTCTATGGGATCGAGAATCCAGTATGTGTCCCCGGACATCTCGTGCAGTCCCTCTTCCTCCCCCAGAAACTGGATCCCGGGGAATCGGTTCCCCAGCTCCCGCGCCAGAAAGCTCTGGATATCGGTGTCCACCTGCGTCACATAGTCCGCTGGCCCCTTGACTTTCACATGCCCAGCTCTCTCCCTGTTCCCCACGAAGGCTTTCGTCTCCTTTACAAGCGCGATAATCTCCTGCATCTCCATTTCCCTGTCCATCCTTTCCCATAACCGGCAGTAACTGTCCAAGCCCCGCCCGGCTTATCCTTCCCCACCATAGTCCCCGCGTATTTACGGTGTATAGTGCAGTCCGCTCGCGCTGTACTGCATAATCTTCTGGCGGATTTCCTCCGTCCTTCTCTTGTTGGTATCGTTTTTGTCGTACAGATCGTCCAGAAGCAGACCGATATTTTTCTGCATCACCGCGGTCGTGTGCACCATATTTTTCATAATGTCAATCGCATTTCTCGGGTTGTTTCTGATAAACTCCTCCAGATAATCCTTTGTAATGCGCATCAGCAGCACTTCATCGAACGCGACCACCGTGTAGATGGACGCCTGCTCAGAGAGCACACTCATCTCGCCGAAACACTTGGATTTGGAATAAATACCGATCAGGTGCTCGTCCTTTTCTCCGTATCTTATGTAAACTTCTACAGAGCCCGACACCACCTTGTACATCTCATCATAAGTCTGCCCTTCGCGCATGATAATATCGCCTGCCCGAAATTTCTGCATTTTCGCGTTTTCCATGTCAGAACTGTCCTTTTTTTGCATTGTTCATCCTTTCTGCCTATGCTTTTTTGCTGCCGCGGCTGACACCGGGATCTTATCCTGGCATTATTCTTCCACCCGTTCCGCCAGCAGCCGCATGGGCTCCCGTCTTAAGCTTCTATTCATCTTAACCCACGCAATCCCCACGCCTGCCGCCACAATCGACAGGGTGCAGAATAACGCCGGCATACCGCTCACCGCAGCCTCCTCCACCACGACTTCGTCAACCGTATTCGTCAAGCCCGCCGTGTAGGTCGTCTCATAATAAGTTTCCCCGGCATTTGCCGCAGAGACGCCTTCTGAAATCCGAAAGCCTGCCACAGCGCCCAGAATGCTTCCCACCAAAACTAACAGGGCAAAGCCCGAGAGCATGGAAAAACGGCACGCCGCCTTTCCCATACCGAGGGAACGCTCGATGGCTGTCCGCTGTGCCTGTTTTGTGATAAAGAGGTGGCTGAAAAAGAACAGTAAAAGCGCTGTCAAAACCAAGCCCGCCGCAAGCAGTACAAAGGAGATGACTTTCATATTGTCGATTCCCTCCTTGAGTCTGGAATACCCCTTGTCATAGAACGTAAACGCCAGCTTGTCCGTGCCGTGCTCCGCCCAGCCTTTCAGGAAGTCGTCGATGCCGCCGTTTGGTATCTGAAAGGAGGCGGTGGCGTCTGTCATGGGTCCGCAGTCTACCAGATTCATACCGTGGCGCGCCTCGATGGATTCCAGCGGCACGATCAGCTCATCCGCCCCCGGATCAAAGATACTGTCCGTGCCGCTGAAAGTGACGTCATAAATCCCGACCACCGTATACTCGGAAGTCTCAAAGACTTCGAGGGAACTGCCGTCGGGCGACACCAGCCCGGAATAAAAACCGATACCTCCGTCCAGCGTGAACCGCTGCCCTGCATTCAACCGCCTGTCCGTATACAGAAGCTGCACCTTCACCGCATCGCCAAGAGACAGCCCGTTGTTCTCCATAAAAGTTTTGGGCGCAAGGCACACCTTACTGCCGTCCGCATATTCCTCCTCGCTGATATCCCTGCCTTCGGTGAGAAAACACTGTCCGTTATAGAAGGGCATCAGAAGAGAGGTCTTGTTCGTGCCCGTAACCGGCTGACAGTACTTGTAGATCTGCCCCGTCTGCGCCAGATTTAAAATTCTGCGTCCCGCCTCCGTCTCGTAAAAACCGTCGGTGACTTCAAAGATCTTCGGCCCGTCCCGGTATGCATCCTCCGGCCGGCTTCCGTCCGGCAGAAGAATTTCAGATTCCAGCGAATACGGCACCATTTCCAGACCGATATACACCTCGCTTTTTGACTGCATCTTCTCCTCATAGACTTTGCCGTGTATATAAGTAGCCTGATGCCCCAGCATCGCCACATAAGTCTTATCCTTATAAATCATCCCCGGATTGGGATTGCGGTGGTCACATAAGTAATCCACAATGCCCTCCAATTGGGGATCGCCGCCGATCACTTTCGTGATCTGGATCGGCACCGACTCATCCAGCATCGCATCCTCCATAGGAGAAAACTCCGCAATAAAAGCAGCCCAGCCGATCGCATTCGGATTCATACTCACATATGTCGTCAGATAATCAGGCTGGTAAGAGATGTAAAACGCCCGCTGCTCCGGCTCGGCAAGATATTCCGCTCCGGGAAAAAGCAGATCTTCCGGCGTATAGTAATCGCTGTACTGCCCACGTTTGCGCACATCATAATCCTTCGTCTCCGCGTTCCAGATCAGCTGCTGTTCAAAAGAGTCCGGTATCTGCCGCACGGTCCCGATGGTCATAAAACGATCCTCGTACTGCGCCATCGTCTGCGTCCCTTTCAGCCAGATGCTGGCGCCGAGCGTCATCAGAAGCGCCGCAAATGCCATCAGTATGAGAAAAAGCGCCGTCCTTACAGGTGTGCGCATCATCTGTTTCAAACTGTTTCTCATCCGCGCACCACCTCCAAGCGTCCGTCTAACATCCCGTAGACCACATCCGCCGCCTCAGCCACCTTCGCATTGTGGGTGACCACGATCACCGCGTAATTCTCTTCATGCGCCATTTTGACAAGCAGCTCCACGATCACAGCCTCATTCTGGCTGTCCAGATTTCCCGTCGGCTCGTCCGCCAGAAGGATCTGGCCCCCGGAAGCCATGGCACGCGCGATCGCCACCCTCTGCTGCTCGCCGCCGCTGATCATGTTCGGCATCTTCCCGTAAAGCGTATCGGGCAGCCCCACTTTGGCGAGGAACTCCTGCGCACGCTCCTTCCTCTCCTTCTTCGGGACATGCTGCAGCTCCATGGGAAACATCACGTTCTCCAGCACCGTGAGGAGGGGGAACAGATGAAACGCCTGATAGATGACGGAGGCGCTGTTCATGCGGTAAGCGTCCCTGTCGATTTCCCGGAGCTCCTTTCCGTCGATATAGAGATTTCCCTCCGTAGGCACGTCAAGCCCCGCCAGCAGAGAAAGGAAGGTACTCTTCCCGCTGCCTGACTTTCCCGTGATCGCGTAGACTTTTCCCCGCTCAAAGGAGCAGCTTACCTCCGTCAATGCTCTGGTTTTCTGGTATTTGGATTGGTACACATAGCTGACTTGTTCGGCTTCTATTATTTTTCCCATTTGTTTCTCCCCCTTTTTACTGCTGCACAGACAGCAGATACACCACGCTTCCCATGCTCATCCGTCCGTAAGCCGCAGCCGCGCCGATCAGATAAGCGGTAAACAGCACGCCGTTTACGGCAAGTATGCCAGATACCGATGCCGCAGCCGGCGCCACCAGCACATCTCCCAAAACGTTCCCTGCCAGAACCAGAATCATCTGCTCTGTCAGGAACAGAAACGCCGCCGGAAGCTTCTTCGCACCCTGCAGGCGCATCAGCGTAAACTCCTCCCGCCTGCTGTTGCCGGCCAGATAGCTCACCACATAGCCGATCAGCAGCACCAGTATGCACACCACCGGCAGAAACGACTGCATCAGCTCCGTGGAATGCCGCAGATGCGTAGCGCTGGCGATAAAGTCGGCGTCTCGGACAACCAGCGCATACCCTGTGTAAGAGCTCTCCGCCTCCGGGACGATCTCCATCAGCCCGATATCCTGCATCTCCTCCTTAAATCCATTCAGCTCCAGAGGATTACTCACATGGAAGGTGACCGTATCCGCAAAAAACTTCAGTCCAAACTGCGCGAAGAGATTCCTCGATGCCCTGCCCGGAATGATGATATCCGTCTGGATGGCATTGGTCTTTCCCTCCGTTTCCTTCATCGTGCCCACAATGGTCACATCCATCGTCCCGCCCATAGAATGCAGTTGTATTTTTTGAAACTCGCTGGCGGGATCGTAGTAATAGCATTTCAAGGTAATCCTGTCACCGATCTCCCATCCACGTTTTTTGAGCGCCTCCTCGTTCACGATACACTCCATCCTGTCCGAGGCAAGCAGCTCGTCCAGACTCTGCTCATCCAGGCTAAACATGTCGGCTGTCATCTCCCCGACCGCCTCCACATCGTTCGCGCCGACCACATAGAGATTCAGATATTTGGAATATTCCATTTCCTTAAAATCTCCCTCGCCCGCCATAACGACAGTCATGTAAGACAGGTCTTTCACATAGGCGGACTGCTCCAGCGCCTCCACGATCTGTTCCGAAATAAACAGTTCGTTCCCCATCGTGCCGTTCAGATTGGTAATCTGACAAAAGATCGGCACATTCTCCGAAAGATCCGAAAGCTGGGTCTGATAACTGCGGATACTCCCGAAATACAGATTCAGAAGGAGCACCAGCATAACGCTGATCCCCACAGTGACCAGATTTGCCGCCTTCCTCCTCTTGATGCTGCAAATAATATAAGAAAACATCTGATTCCCCCTTTGGCTGCACAGCCGCCTGATTTTCCTTTATACTTATCATCATATAACCCCGGAAAGAATGCGGCAATAGCAGATTTTACAAAACAGATACAAATTATTGCTAACCTTGTCACTTTCTTGCGGCTGCATTCGTATATAGGGTAAGAAACGCACAGACACGCGTGAGAGATCTCTCAAAATCCGACGTCGGGATTGCGGCTGTCTGGCATTTCTGTTTTTCATAAATATCACAATAAATATGGAAAGGGGGAATCCGCTTTGAACAGAAAAAGTGAGTTTGAGCTCAGCCATATCCTGCAAGAATACGGCGACATGCTCTACCGCACCGCCTATCTGCTTCTGGGCAATCCCCACGATGTACAGGATGCCCTGCAGGAGACGCTGCTGCGCTATCTGGAAAAAGCGCCTGCGTTTGTCTCTTCGGACCACGAAAAGGCGTGGCTGTTGCGGGTTACATCAAACTGTTGTAAGGATTGTCTCCGCTTTCGCAAGCGGCACGCCTGCCTCGATTTAGAACCGCTCAGGGAGTGTCTTCCCGCGCAGGAAACTACACATTTGCAGGAAGTGTATGCCCTGCCCTCCAAATGGAAAACGGTGCTCCTTCTGCACTATTTTGAGGGGTATTCAGTCAAAGAGACAGGGAAAATCCTCGGACTGTCCGAGAGCGCAGTCAAGAAGCGGCTACAGCGGGCACGTGAGGCGCTGCGGATGGAGATGGAAGCATAAAACAAGTGCGAAACTCTTTTATGGTTATTGGAATTGCACAAATGGAATAATTTGCCCTGAGATGAGTTTCGCAAATATCAACAATCATTCAATAGATACAAGGAGGTCACGCTATGAATAAAAAGAATATGATTAAGATAAGAGAATCCCTCACCATGCCGTCCGAGATGGCGGATGCCTTGCAGGAAACGGTTACGGCCCGCGGGAAGCGTAACGAGGGCTGTCGCTGGTTCTCGCCGCACGCCCGCTCCGCCGGCTGTTTTGACCGCCGCATCCACTCAAGCGGCTACCGCGGGCTATGCGCCACCGCAGCCGCGCTGTTCTGTATCCTTGCAGTCGGCTCCACCTCTCTCGCCTACAATATCTATCAGGAAAAACAGCTTATGGTCTTTATGGACGCGGATTTGTCCCAAGACAAAATCGACCGTATTGGTCAAGAAATCGCCGGGATATGCGAAATCTCCGACTGCCAGTCTGTCTCCCTGAGGTATGTCAGCGGAGACGAAGCGTGGGAAGAATTTAAAGCCGCCTATTTTACCGACGAGAACGGCGAAGTGATGACGGAACTGACCGAAGGTTTCAGCGAAAATCCGCTGGCGGACTCCTTTAACTACCAAGTGAGCGTCCGTATGAACGCCGACACGCAGGCTGTCCGCGACCGCATCAGCCAGCTGCCCGGCGTGCGGAAGGTCACGACGGTGCGGGAGGCGGAGAGAAGCACCTCCGAAAAATAACCCGTGGCTCATACCCTTTTACGGTCTGTGGGAAATCCATCTCACAGACCGTCCTCTTCCACCATACTTTCCCCCTCAAAACCACCTGTCGCAAGCAAAGTTCCTTTGAGACTATGTTTCCACGATCTCATCAACGTCCGCCACAGGCTCCCGCAGCCCCTCAATCACGATCCCCTGTCTCTCTGCATAGTCCCAGAGCGCCGCATGGATCGCCTCCTCCGCCAGAAGGGAACAGTGCACCTTCACCGGCGGCAGACCGTCCAGCGCCTCCATCACCGCCTTATTCGTCACCTGTAAAGCCTCTTCCACAGTCTTTCCCTTCACCAGCTCCGTCGCCATGCTGCTGGTCGCCACCGCCGCGCCGCAGCCGAATGTCTTAAACTTTACATCCCGTATGACCCCTGCCTCGTCCACATCCAGATAGATGCGCATGATATCGCCGCACTTGGCGTTGCCCACCGTGCCGACGCCGCTGGGATTTTCTATTTCCCCCATATTCCGGGGATTGTTAAAATGATCCATCACTTTTTCACTGTACATTTTTCTCTCTGCCTTTCCTCTGTCTGCCATTTTCCTTCTTACATCTGCACCGCAGTACAGCTCAATTCCGCTTCGCATAATCCTCATACAACGGCGACATGTCCCGCAGCCGCCCGACGATCTCCTTCAACGCCTCCACGGTTCTGTCCAGTTCCTCTCTCGTGTTTTCCGCTGAGAGCGTCAGCCGGAGCGACCCGTGGGCGATCTCATGTGGCAAGCCGATGGCGAGAAGCACATGGGACGGATCCAGCGCCCCCGAGGTGCACGCCGACCCGCTGGAGCCGCAGATGCCCCGCTGGTCCAGCAAAATAAGCAGGGACTCCCCCTCTATAAACCGGAAACAGAAATGGGCGTTGCCCGGAAGCCTTTCCTGCCTGTGCCCGTTCAGCCTCGTATACGGAATCTCCGCCAGCACCCGGTCAATCAGATAATCCCGCAGAGCCGTTTCCCTTGCCGCCCTTTCCTGCATGGTCTCTCCCGCCAGAGCCGCCGCCTTCCCAAATCCCACGATACCGGGCACATTCAAAGTGCCCGCACGCCTCCCTCTCTCCTGCGCGCCGCCGTGGATGAGCGGCTGCAGCCGCACGTTTTCCCGGATATAGAGAATCCCTACGCCCTTCGGACCGTACAGCTTGTGCCCGCTGGCGGAAAGCAGGTCAATGTGCATCTCCTCCATATGCAAGGGCACATGTCCATATGCCTGCACCGCGTCCGTATGGAAGAGAATCCCCCGCGCGTGGGCGATCTCCCCGATCTTTGCAACCGGCTGGATGGTGCCGATCTCATTGTTTGCCGCCATCACGGAGATCAGTGTGGTGTCCGGGCGGATCGCCTTTTCCAGCGCCTCCGGCGAAATCATCCCCTCCCCGTCCACATCCAGATACGTCACCTCATATCCGTGCTTTTCCAGATATTCACAGGTGTGCAGCACGGCATGGTGCTCGATCTTACTCGTGATCATGTGCCTGCCTTTCTCCGAAAGCCCTTCCGCCACGGCGCGGACCGCCCAGTTGTCGGACTCGCTGCCGCCCGCCGTAAAATAAATTTCGTTCGGCTTGGCGCCGATCAGCGCCGCCGCCCGCTCTCTGGCGACTCCCACCGCCTTCTTCGCCTCTCCCGCAAAACTGTAAATGGCGGATGGGTTCGCGTAGGTTTCCCGGAAATAGGGCAGCATCTCCTGCAATACCTCCTCGGATACCCGTGTGGTTGCCGCATTGTCCAAATAAATTCTTTCGCTCATGTCTTCAGTCTCCATTTATATATAATTCCTATCGGTTTACTATTCTATTGGATATTATAACAGGCTTGCAGAAAACTGCAAGCCCCAGACTGTCAAAAAAGGTCAGCAAAAGCTGGCTTTTTTTGATACAATAAAA
>ERZ778518.731-NODE-731-length-28689-cov-13.069288_pt1 | contig 28689 bp, 31 predicted proteins | sample MGYA00510340_ERZ778518 | MGnify/ENA primary metagenome ERZ778518 (study PRJEB29527, sample SAMN07138967) | mouse gut metagenome | material: feces | host: mouse | place: China:Nanjing | collected 2016-01-25 ...
GGGTAATTCCTTACTGGCTGTAAGGGGTATTAACCATAAATATATTGTAGTAGTAGGAGGAAGGTCACGATGGAAATATTGCGAACTGAACATTTAAAGAAATATTATGGGGAGGAACCCTATGTCACCCGCGCAGTAGATGACGTGGACTTATCCGTCAGTAAGGGTGAATTTGTTGCCATAGTCGGCACGTCTGGATCAGGGAAATCCACTTTATTACATATGATCGGAGGACTGGACATGCCGACTTCCGGATCAGTAACTGTCCATGAGAAGGAACTTTCCCGTATGAAAGACGAGGAGCTTACTATTTTCCGCAGGCGAAACATCGGCTTTGTCTTCCAGAATTATAATTTAGTCCCGATCTTAAATGTGTATGAGAACATAGTCTTGCCTCTAGAATTGGACGGAGGCTCAGTGGATCAAAGCTTTATGGATGAAGTGGTTCATGTACTTGATTTGGAGGAGAAGTTAAAGAGTATGCCGAACAACCTCTCTGGTGGACAACAGCAGCGGGTAGCGATTGCGAGGGCATTGATCACCAAACCTGCGATTGTTCTTGCCGATGAACCGACCGGCAATCTTGACAGTAAAAGCAGCGCAGATGTACTTGGACTTTTGAAGTTGACTGGTGAGAAGTTCAATCAGACCATTGTTATGATTACACACAATCAGGACATTGCCCTTCTTGCAGATCGCATTATCAGGCTGGAAGACGGTAAAATTATAAGATAAGGAGGGGAGCATAATGATATCATTATTTATGACAAGTACAAATAAGATAATCAACCGTCTGGCGGACAGAAGCATCCTTGCCGACAGACGCCGCAACTTTTTTATAATTACAACAATCACGCTTGCTGCCGGACTGATTATGACGCTTGCCCTTTATGTCTATGGTGGGAGTTATCAAATCAGGAAATTTTACCAAGGTCGTTTACAAGCAGCAGTGTTTTTTAAGGAACTGACGCAGTTTACCGCCTTATCAAAAAATAAAGATATTGAGCAGACAGGTTTGCTTGTTGGACCCTTCAAAGAACTACAGATTGCAAAAGATAAATTACATGTCGCATATTATGATGAAACTGCTTTTCGTATGTATTCCCACGAATTAACTGAAGGGCGCCTGCCTGAAGAGAAAACTGAGATTGCCATTCCAGCTTCTTATCTGGAAAAACAGGGGATGATACCGACGCTAGGGCAGTCAGTATCCCTTGCTTTGGGGCAGAATGTGCCATCGGAATATACAGTTTGCGGGCTGATCAAAGATGAAGATGCAAACAACTCATACGAAGTGGTGGTTTCACAGGAGTTTTTAGAAGCCTACTTTTCGGGCACGGATATCCCTTATGCAGCACTGATACGGATGACGGGCAGTGAGAATATGGGAACGGAAGAATTGAAGCAATATATCCTTGCATGTTTAAAGCCTTATGGGTTTGATGAAGCGGATATTGCATTCAGTTCCTCGTACTTTACTACTTTTGATAACGCATTCAGTAACATGCTTACTACAGTGGGAATCGGTATTCTGATCATCATTGCCTGTGCGGTGGTTATTTACAGCCTGTTTTACCTATCTGTCACAGGGAAGGTGAAGGAATATGGACGGCTGCGTGTGGTTGGTATCACCCGGAAACAAATGAAACGCTTAGTGCAGAAGGAAAGCAGGAAACTGTCGCTATTGTCTATTCCTCTGGGCATTGTCAGCGGCTGTATCATTGGATATCTGCTTCTCCCCGGTGGCTGGTACTGGCCAAACACGATTAAATTTGCGGTTATTACTGCTCTTGCCATGGAGATTACCGTCCGGTTGTCAATACGGAAGCCGGTAAAGATTGCCACATCTGTTTCCCCGATAGAAGCGGTCAGACTCACAACCACAACGGACGTTACCAAGTTTGATGATACGAAAAAACTAAAGCGGAAACTCACATCTTATTCCCTTGCAAAGATTAACTTTTCCCGCAACAGGAAACGAACTGTATTGACGTTGTTTTCCTTGGGATTTTCGGGAATCTTACTCATGTGTATTTCCACTGTTATGCTGTCTATCAATTATGAGGCTATGGCATACCAGGCGCTGAAAGATCACGAATTTATCATATCCTTATCTCCAACAGGGGATATGTTTACACCTGATGTTACAGTTGCCGACAACCTGCAGCAGAACAATCCGTTAAATCAGGATCTTGTCGCAAGACTTACGGAGGAAGTCTTGCTCAGAGATCTGGTGTCTGTTAAGAGCTGCACCTCAAACCTGTTTTTTCCCGGGAATGTTAATGTGGTGGATCAGCCTTATTATGAAATTGTGGGACTTTCCAGAGAATATCTCGAGGACCATCAGGGCGCACTGCTAAGCGGTACACTAGATTATGATCAACTGGTAGAAGAACATGGGATAATCATTGACGATTCTGCCGGTATGGTAAGATCATTTGCACATTATGAAGCCACAGTGGGGGATAGTGTGCAGATAGAGACCGATGAGGGGGAAAAGCTTCCCTTTGAGGTAATGGCAACTGTCGATTGGCAGGATGGACTTTATGAGGCATACTTCATTTTTGTACCGGAAGATTTACTGCATACTCTCAAAATCAACACGACCAATTTTACTTCAGAACTGTTATTCAATACTGGATTGGAAAATAGGCGGCAGGCGGATGATATCATTTATGAAATATGCGGTGACAATCCGAATTTAGAAGTCAGGGGCATTTTTGAAACAGCTTCGTTTTTTGAACAGGGGTTAAAAGAAATAAAAAAGGCAGTCTATGCGATAGCGGTATTCATCGGTATTTTTGCCTTGATTAATCTAAGCAATACGCTTATGACGAGCTTGATAGCCAGACAACAGGAATTCGGTGTACTTCGTTCTATAGGGATGTCTGATAAACAGGTGTCAGAGATGTTGCGGGCAGAAGCTTTTCACTACGTACTGGTAACCATGGCTATCACGTTGACGGGTGGGACTGTTGGTGGATTTGTATTTTGTCGGACGTTCAGTCGAGTTGGCCTGTTTGGGGAAATGCAATATACGTTTCCAGTGCTGCCTGCGCTTGTCTTCTTTGTGGTGTTTGCGGTGATTGCCATGGTGTATTCGGTGTTGGCGGTTCGCTATTGCAAAAAGTTTTCTCTTGCAGAGTATTCTAAAATGGTAACATAGTATATTTTGATGAGATATTGTCACAAAAATATTAAATAAAATATAAATAGGAAAGCATTATATAGTTCAAACTGAGGTACCCTTTTGAGCAACATGCCTAAGATAATAGGATTATTTGGATATCGGGAGACAGCTGAATGGCTAAAAAATATACAAAAGAACAATTAAATAGGCTTGACAAGGAAACAATCATCCAGATGTTTCTGTCTCAACAGGAATATCTGAAAAATATCGACAGCACATTCCAGTTGGGATCGAAAATACCAGACTTAAAAAGGCACCGTTTTGAAAGTTCATCGAAGAGGCATGAAACTGAAGATCAGATTTCCTTTATGGAAGTGAATGAGAATATCGCATTTTTTAACGAATCAGAAGCCGTGTATGCCGAAAAAACCACGGAAGACCCAAAGGTCATTTCTCGTCGGAAAGCGAGGAAGAACCGGAGATCCTGTTAAGGGATAGCCCTGTATCCCCTTCACTGGAAGCAGCTGTGATGAATGCTAAATACGTCAATGCGGTTTCACTTTTCCGCTAGCAACAGGAGTTTGAGCGTTACGGTCTGCACATTTCAAGACAGGACATGGCAAACTGGACAATCCAGTGCGCAGACCGTTATCTTACAATCCTCTATGATTACCTACACAAAAAAAATGTACGATTGCCATGTGCTACAAGCAGATGAAACACCGATGCTAGAAAATAAGGATGGGCGAGTTATTGAGAGTAAAAGCTATATGTGGGTCTACCGTACTGGACAGATGTATACAGACCGCCAGATCGTCCTGTATGAATTCCAGAAGACACGCAATGCCAGCCATCCCAGGAAATTTTTAAAGGACTTCAGCGGGATATGTGTCACGGACGGATTCCAAGTCTACCATACGGTTGAAAATGGGTGGGAAGACCTGAGGATTGTCAGGTGCTGGCCATATGTAAAGCGTTTTTTAAACGAGGCGGTAGAAGCGTTGCCTAAGGCAAATCAGAAGGACAGTCGCGCATACCATGCACTGACCATGATTCAAGCCATTTACCAAGAAGAAAAGAAGCTAAAGTAACTTCCTGCACAGGAACGGCAAACCCATCGTCAATTGGTCGTCAGACCTCTAGTGGAGGCTTATTTCATATGGATAAGGAAAACTCTCCCCAAAATGCCGAAAAAGAACAAAACTTGGGAAGGCTTCAATTATTCACTTAGTCAGGAAAAATACTTGAAAGTATGTTTGGATGATGGCGAGGTTCCGATGGATAATAATGCAGCGGAACAGTCAATCCGAGGATTCTGTATCGGGAATAAGAACTGGGTCATAATCGATATCGGTTCCGATGTAAAATCCAGCGCAGTCGTCTACAGCATTGTCGAAACTGCAAAAGCAAACGGACTGAAACTGTATGATTGCTTTGAGCATCTGCTCACGGAGATACCGAAGCATTTAAATGATATTGACCGAACTTTTTTGGATGACTTGCTCCCTTGGTTCCCTGACTTGCCAGAGAACTGACGCAAGCCTGATAAAAATGAAGTAGAATAAGATAGAAGCCTTAAAAGGGAATAGCAACAAACAACTTCATTCATATTTGTAAGTGGCTTGACAGATTTTATATACGTATGAAGTTGGATGTTTCTATATATGTATCAAAAAAAGGTTGCTTTGCTTTTCAAATTGCAAATATTTCAAGAGAGGAGGCGATATTATGGCTAGTGAAAATAACCTGGAATTTGCGAACCAAGAATTAGAGGCAGAAGAAGTTAATGTGTATGCTGAAAACTGCGGCGCCCTCAGAGCATGTCAAACAGACTGTCATGACGGTTCTTGCTTTTTTACTTGTATATATTAATTTGTGAAAACTGTTAAGCCATATATTGATGCATTTTTGAAAAAGAGGCTGTTGTACTAAATTAGTAAACAGCCTCTTTTGACTATACAGACCACGATAATCTGATTTTTCGCAACCTCTAAAGCAGTCACAAAAGATTTTTGAGAAAGAATGGGATAGTTATTCTATTGTTGATTTAGGAAGTAAATTTGAGATATTTCTGCCTCTGTGATATTGATAAGATTTCTGCAATATTTCCATTTTATAATATAAATAGTAGTATTAGTCAGGTTGCTACTGAGATAACTAGTAGAAGAGGGAAAATTAGACGCTTGATTACTTTGGATCGGAGGCAGATATGAAGAAGATTACAGAGACTATTGTAACAGAGAAAAAAGTAGATGAGGAATATGTTGTAAACGGTGAAGGCTGTTCAAACGATTGCCCGAAGACATCTTGGGTGAATGAGATTATAGGCTGTGGTCAGCCTAGTGCTTTTTTGTCAAAAAAGCACTAATGTAAATCGGGAGTAGCGTAAATAACAAAGTTTGAGTAAAGGTATAAGTAATCAGGCGTTTTAATTTTATGACTCGAACATTGTACATGGATAATGCCTGTTGAGATACCGGTATCATCAGATTTCACGGTATATGGTATTTATCCATGTATGGTGTGCGGGTTATTTGGAAGGAACATGGGAAAAATCAGAGTGGGAATGATTGACAGCGGGATCAATCAATGTGTTATCAGGGGAAAGGTGACGCAGGAGATCTTTTGCGGGAGAAACAGCGATGCGTACAGAGCAATGGATATAAACGGTCATGGAACTATGTGTGCGAAAGTCGTAGAGAATATGTCAGCGGCGGAGCTGGAATTTGTATCTGCCAAGATCTTTCATGGAGAATTGAAGGCGACAGAACGGCAGATCGTAGAGGCGCTAACCTATATGATGGATATGCGCGTGGATGTGATCAATATGAGCTTAAGCGTTTCGCTGTCGGAGTCGCTTGCACTCTGTAAGATATGTAGGCAACTAGATGAAGCAGGGGTCGTCCTAGTCTCCGCCGCCGCAAATAGTGGTGAGAAGACATTGTTTGAAGAATATGGCAATGTCGTGACAGTTACTGGCAGCAGCTTTTTTGATGGCGGGGTATGCTGGCATGGAGGAAGTAGGGCAGTGTGCGATATTGAACCGGTATTGCTGCCCTGGTATGAGAAAGCGTATCGGTTCTTCGGAGGAAACAGCAAAGCGACGGCATTGTTTACGGGGATCGTAATCAATACGAGAAATACAGGGACAGAGGGGTTTGACCTGAATACTGTGAAGCGTAATGCGGTGAGAAAGACTTGGAAACAATCTGATCTATGTAGGGACAGCAAGGAGCTGACGTTTGCGGCGAATAAGCGGATTCAATATGCAGAATCAATGGATCAGCAGACGCTTATGCAGTATGTGGAGCGTGCGACGGAAATCCCAGTGGCAGTACTGGAGCGGGAGGAGGACTGGTACGCGGACAACGTGTCATTGACAGCCGATCAGGTGCGGAACTTATTGGATGAACTCTGTGTAGACGGTGTTTTGGAGATGGCAGAGGATGTTGAGATTTTTATGGAGTATTTCAGGAACCGGAGAAGTTATCTGTGGTTTATGGGATGTTGAGCGACGGAGGAGAATATGTATCACTTTTCAAAAAATACGATTATACAGAAAAATGAGAATAAAGTAATACTTGGAAATGTGCGAAACGGACAATGGATACAGATTAGTGAACCAGAATATGTGAATTTATGCGGTGTGCTACAGGAACAGATGCTGGATCAGGCATATACCAAAAAGGCAGCGGTACTGAAGCGGGCAGGCATTCTTGTTGAGAACGGCACAGAGGAAGATGCACAGGATAGATTGGAAGCGATTATGATTGCCATTACGAACCGGTGTAATTTACGGTGTCTGCACTGCGGATTTTCAGCGGGACCGGAGGAAAAGGAACAGTTGTCCTTCGAAGAAGTCAAGGGAATTATCGACGCAAACAGAAATATCGAAAGCATCACCCTGACGGGAGGAGAGCCTTTGATCCACCCTAGATTTTCCGATATTGCAGATTATCTGGGAGGACATTTCGCCGGTGCCAAAGGCTTGATGACCAATGCGACGCTGATCGATCATGAAAAGATAGATTTTGTCGTACATAATTTTGATAGTGTTTCCATCAGCTTAGATGCGGCGACCAGAGAAACCTGTGATCTTATGCGTGGAACGGGAGTGTTTGAACACACCATAGATGTAGTCAGAAAACTGAAGGAGAGGGGACTGACTGATATTTCCATATCGTTCGTCATAACAGAGATCAACAGGAACGAGCAGGAGTTGTTTAAAAAGCTGTGTGAGGATTTAGACGTGAAGCCGATGTTTCGAAAACTGCTTTCAGTGGGGCGCGGAAAAGAAAATGACAGCAGACTGGCACTAAAACAGATGTCTGATGAGATTGACGAGGCGGAAACAGAGCGTATAGCGGAAATCAGGAAAAAGGCACAGATTAAGAATCGATGCGGCGCTGCTTCAAGGTCGTTATATATTCAGTATGATGGAAATATCTATCCCTGTCCCGTTGCGGCTGTTGGTCCAGAATTTGCGATGCGGCATATAAGCGAGCTGACAAACGGAAATTTACAGCTGTTGATTGATGGACGGGAGGCGTGCAGCGGGTATTGCAAGTTCTGCAGTATACTGCCGGGTCGCATAGAACCCTGCGCAGGCTGTAAGGTGAGAGATTTCTGTTGGGGATGTATTCAGGACTATTTTACTTACTTTAACAATGATAAATTAAAGATGGAATTTTGTGCTCAGCGTAAAGAGCTTCTTGAAAAAGCGATATGGGGTGATTAAATGCTTTCTTTTACGATTTGGATGACAAACAGATGCAATCTTGCCTGTAAATATTGTTATGAGAAGGACAATGTAAATCGCAACGCCTGTGAACAGGCTGTGGATACAGACCAAGTGATTGATTTCATAAAGGAGAAAGCGGATCACTATAAGAGGGATGACATTTCCGTAAGCTTTCATGGGGGAGAGCCGCTGCTACGGTATGACAGGATCAGGGTATATATAGAAAGTTTGCGGACAGTTATGCCGGACAGGAGAATGTCGTTCTTTTTGACAACGAATGGATTGCTACTTGACAGGGAAAAGGCGGAATATCTGACGGATCATCTTGACGAACTGTCGATCAGCGTAGACGGGTGTGAGGAGGCGCATGATCTGAACAGAGTCTATCCGAACGGACAGGGATCGTATCGGGAGGTGATGCGTCATATAGAACAGTGCGGGCTGGATAAAGGGAAACTGAGAGTCAGGATGACTGTGACGGCAAACAATGTGACGTATCTGGCGGACGGAGTAGAAAGTCTGGTAAATCAGGGATTTCGCTGCATCGTTCCAGCGGTGGCGATAGAAGATCCCGATTGGACAGAGGAACGATTCAGGATTCTGGAAGAAGAACTGATCAGAATGAAGAAGAGGTATAGTAGGGAGAATGTGTGCATTGCCATGATCGACCAGAGAGAAATGCGGGTCAAAACAGCATGTACAGGGGGAATTAAGAGCTTTAACATCATGATGAACGGCGATGTGTATCCCTGTGAATATGTGGCAGGCAACAAAGCGTTTTCGCTGGGGAACATCGCGGATTTTCAGGTAGACGAAGAGGCATTGCGAAAGCTGTATGGGCAGGTGGGATGCAGTGATTGTCAAGAGTGTACTTATGGTATATATTGTGATGGGGTGCGTTGCAAGTATATCAACGTGATTAATACTGGCGATTTCCATACACCGCCTGATGCCCTGTGTGAAGTGGAAAACATCAAATACAGGGTTTATCGATATATAATTTAGCAAAAAGGAGGGGGAGATCATGATAAGCGTATTAAAGAAAATACCGTTCAGAAAAGCTGTCCGGGAAAAGGGGAAAAGCTTGTGCGTGGCTGCGGCGGTGTTTTTTACGACGGTGCTGTTTGTCATGGTGTTTTCTACATTATTCTTTGTCATGGATGCGGCGGAGGAGATGATGAGAGCGTCGTCGCCCATGTTGTCGGATGCGGTACTCAGCGTGACGGAGGAGGAGTATGAGAGGATCTGTGCAAACCCGCGGGTGGCAGAGACGAGTACGGGCATCATAGTTGCCAGGATGCGGGAATCTTCCGGCGCAGGACTGGTAACACTTTACGATGCTAAGGAGCAGATGGCGCGATGGATGAGGTATTATCCCGTAGAGGGACGGATGCCTGAGAGGGGCAATGAGATCGTGGTATCCGATCAATATTTGCGGGAACGGGGGCTCACGTACAGGGAGGATCTGCCGATCGATCTGACGTTTACTTACCTTGACGAGAAGGAGCACACGGAAACATTTACCGTAGTGGGAGTATATAAGAGAGCCTTGCAGCCTTATCATGCGGTCCTGGTATCGGACGATTTTTACGGGAAAGCGTGTGCGTATTGGGAACAGTGCGGGCTGGATCCGAGAGAGGAGGCGGAGCGGCAGGCAGGCGTGATGTTCTCCTCGCGCGGAAATGTCAGGAGATTGGCATCCATGCTGGTCATGGAGGAGGAGATCGATCTGGAGGAAGGTGAGATCTATATAAATGATATTTCCCTGCTTAGCAGTCTGGATTTCAGTACATGGGCGGCTCTTTTGGCGTTGGTTCTTCTGGTCATGTGGCTGGGGTATCTGTTCATCTCCAATATCTTTCATCTCTCCGTGACCGGTGACGCCAGATTTTTTGGGAAACTGTCCACTAACGGGATTACGAGAAAAGAGATTAAGAAGCTGATTCGCAGGCAGAACGATATTCTGTTTCTGGCAGCCGTTATTCCGGCGCTGCTCGTGGGATATCTCTTCTCTGCGGCTGTTCTGCCGGGCATATTGGGCGCTTTCATGACGATACAGGTCGGAGAAAGCGGTAATGGCTGGATCTTTGTTCTGGCATTTGTATTTTCCTATCTGACGGTGAGGGTCAGTGAGCGAAAGCCCATAAAGCTTGCTAAGAATGCTTCTCCCATAGAAATGAAAAGATATATGGGCGGATTCAGGCGGGTGAAGACCGCAGATGACGGTGACTGTCTGAAAAAGTTTGTGGTGAGGCATTTTCAGAGCGATAAGATCAAGGTGTTAAAGGTATGTGTTTCCATTGCCGTGAGCATTTTGCTTGCCAATATCTTTTATGCGGTGACGGCGGGCTTTGATGTGGAGTCGTATGTAGAGGGAGATTTGGATGCGGATTATATTCTTGCAAAAGAGTCTGTGTTTACGAACCCGAGCCTAAATCCCGTCTCCTATGAACGGATTGCGTGGGAGGAGATAGCAGGGTGTCGGGGACTTCCCGGAGTGGAGGCGGCGGGCGGAGCAAGCAGATCCCATATCTGTCTTTTTCCCACGCAGGAGGAGTGGGATGCCTTTGAGAAAATTTGGGGAGAGGGTGCTTATAGTGATCCCGGTAAGATGTGGACAGGTGCGTATGGACTGGATGCTATGCTGCTGCAAAAGCTTCAGCCTGTCAGAGGAACTATCGATCCCGATCAGTTCCAGACAGGAAAATATATATTGCTGGACCCGATTCTGAGTGATGATAATAAAGAGAATGTGGCATGTTATCAGCCCGGAGATGAGGTGATGGTCCCATTTGCAAGCGGCGAAGTGGGAACCTACACGGTAATGGCGATCGTGGAGGAACTGCCGGAATCCATGAGATTTCCGGGAAGATATTATGCGAGCAATGTTTATCTTCCCATGTCGGAGTGGCAGGATAAGGAACAGCGGGACGATTATTACCTATATGCCTTCGACGTGGAGGAGGAATTTCACGGGGAATGGGATGAGGCGATGGAGAAGATCACAGGAGATCAGAGCAGCGGTCTCGCCTGCCGGTCGACAAAATCGTTGGCTGAACAGGCGGGAAGATACATCAGAGGGTTAAAGCTGGCCGGCTTTGTCCTAAGCGCAATCCTGCTGGTTATGGGCGTTTTGAATTTCATCAACTGTATGGTGGAGAGCGTTTACAGCAGGAGCAGGGAGTTGGCGATTCTGGAGAGCATGGGGATCGGGCAGCGGGAGATCGAGAAGAATCTGGCGAAGGAGGGGATGCTGTATATGGCAGGCGGGTTCGTCCCGGGCTGTCTTCTGGCGGTTTTCGGGGTTTATGCGATGATCAATATGGTTCTGCAGGAGCCTTATATCACATATCACTTTTATCTGCATATTTATCTGCTCTTTGCTGTGCTGGGCAGCGCTGTGGCGGTTCTGGTACCGCTTGCCGCGTACCGGCAGATGGATCGGAAAGAGAAGTTCTTATATAGGATACGGTCCTGCAGAGAGTAAAGCATTTGAGATTCCGTGCAGCGGAATCATGGCGGTTAGCATGTGAGTAGGAGGACTGAACATGGAGAGAGAGATCGTAGTAGATATCAAGGATGTGAGCAAAGATTATGAAAGTCAATCCGGCATAGTTCCGGTGCTTAAAAATGTCAGTATCCGTATCAATAAAGGGGAATTTGTGGGAATCGTAGGGGATTCCGGCAGTGGGAAGACCACGCTTTTGAATCTGATCGGCGGAATGGATTGTGTCAGTAGCGGATCGATCACGGTCGCCGGAGATGTGATATCCGACTATGACGATAAACAGCGGACCATATACCGGAGAAAGCATGTAGGGTTCATCTTTCAGGACTATAATCTGATCAACGAACTGACGGTATATGAGAATATCATTCTGCCGTTCCAGCTAAAGAAAAAAGAATGCAAGGAAGAACTGATCGACAAATTTCTGGTTAAGCTGAAGCTGGAGGAGAAGAAAAACGCATTCCCCATGCAGTTGTCAGGAGGGGAGCAACAGAGGGCAGCAATCTTGAGGGCGCTTCTTTGCGAACCGGATATCATTCTGGCGGATGAGCCGACAGGAAATCTGGACAGTAAGAATACCCAGATGGTGGTGGGGCTTCTACGTTACTTTTCCGAACATATGGGGAAGACGATTTTGTTTATCACTCATAATATGGAGCTGACGAAATTTTGCAGCCGCGTGATTGCGGTAAAGGACGGAAAAATCGTGAAAGGCTGAATAAACAGCAGTGAATAAATATATAGAGCAAAATAGTAAAACAATAAAGGCATTCGCCTATTGTATTGGTCTGTCGTGGCGGGTGTCTAAGTTATATACTGTATTACAGTTTTTGGCGCGCATCGCATCTGTTTTCCTTCCGGTTTTGGTCACATGGAATACGAAGGAGATTGTAGATCTGCTCAGTAGAGGGGCGGAAATGGAAAGACAGCCGCCAAATGATTTCCTGTTGCTCAGGATAGGGATCATGCTGCTGCTTTCTTTATTACAGATGCTGACGACGCAGATATATACCTATGTGAGCGGGATGCAGGCGGACAGGGTACTGCATTTTGTGGAGCAGGAGCTTTCTTCTACCGCAATGCGGATGAAGCTGGAATATTTTGATGATCCGAAATACTATGACATGTTTGAGCTGGTGAGAAGGGATATCTATTCCCTTTCTAATGCTATGTATGACGGGATATCTGCGGTTAGCTATGCGGTTTCGTTGTGCAGCTGTATTTACTTTCTGGCGGGGCTGGAATCGATTTATACAATACTGATTATAGCTTCCACCGTACCCATGGCGGTGTCTGAATACAAGTATACAAGAGAATTATACTCATGGGGTTTAAATCACATGAGAGAGGAGCGCGAAATGTCCTATTTGTACTGGGTGGCGACGGAGCGGAGATTTGCGCAGGAGATACGTGTCTTCAGGGCGCAGGAATATTTGATACAGAAATATCGTAAAGTCTGGGACAGCTATTTTGTTAATAAAGCGGGCTTGTCAAAAAGAAAAGCCGTGTTAAACGGTCTGCTGTCTGTTTTACCGGAACTGTTCGTGGCATTTGCGCTTTTCACGACGGGAAGCAAGGTATTTGCAGGAACAAGTACGATCGGCGATTTTACGCTTTGTAGCGGGTTGCTCGTACAACTGATCGGGAACCTGCGCGGTATGGTCGTATCAGCTATGGGATTGGTTGAGAAGAAACTGCAAATTGATCATGTCGCCGAATTTGGGAAGCTGGTGAGCGAAGAGAGCGGGACGGGAGAAAAGCATCTTTCGAAAGAAGTGGACATAGAGTTTCAGCATGTCAGCTTCAAATATCCGGGAACGGACAGGTACGTGATAAAGGACATCAGCTTTCGTCTGCCGGCAGGTAAAAAGATCTGTATTGTAGGGGAGAATGGCGCAGGAAAATCAACCCTATTTAAGCTTTTATTGCGTTTTTATGAACCCTGCGAGGGACAGATCCTGTTGAACGGTATCCCGATGGAAGCGTATGATCTGAACAGTTTAAGAAAAAGGTTCAGCTGCTTTTTTCAAAAGGCTGCCAATTATGCCTTTACGATACAAGAGAATATTCGGATCTCGCAGATCGAGAAAACGGAACAGGAGGCGGAGGAGCATGAGAAGAGGGCGGAGAGGCTGTCCGGGGTGTCCGCCATGCTCCGTTCAATGCCAAATGGCAGAGATACCTTCCTGACAAGAGCATACAGTGATGACGGGGTGGAACTGTCGGGCGGGCAGAATCAAAAGATTGCTTTGGCAAGGATGTTCTACAGGGATGCGTCCATACTGATTCTAGACGAACCGTCAGCGGATCTGGACCCGAAAGCAGAATATGAGCTGTTCCGTTCGATTCGAAGAAGCTGCACACGACAGTCGCTGATCTATGTTTCCCACCGTCTTGCAAATGTAAATCTGGCTGATGAGATCATCGTGATGCAAAATGGGCAGATCTGCGACAAGGGAACTCATGAAGAACTGCTGGAGAGATGCGAATTGTACAAACGGTTGTATCACTATCAGGCGGATAAGTATATGAAGAATAGGGGGCAGGGAGAGGAAAAAACGGAAACATGTTGCGGGCAGTCCGTCATAGGGATGGAATGTCTTAAGGACAGAGAAGATAAAAGCGGATCAGACAATGAATGCGATTGAGATTGAAGAACGCGATAGAGAGTTTTGCAGAAATGGTTATAAAGATATTAGCCTTGTTGTTTATAGGGTAGAGCTGCTTCTATGGCTCTCCCTTTTTGGTATTGCAATATAGAATATCTGGTGACAAGGCGCAAGCAGTTTTGTCTCTTTAGTCTCCTTTTCCAAATAGTAGTTTTTAATTGAGGCAGTAGAGTTTACAGAAATTTTAGCACTCACCTCTTAACAGTGGAGGGTGAGTTCCGATTTGTTTTATAGAGTGCCGTAAGTGCCTGATTTGACTTAACCTATAAATTGAAATAAAATAATATTATGATGTCATTCTGTAGTCTTATATAATAGAATAATCAATTTGTAATACCTGTTACTTACATAAAGACACAATATGCTTTTCATAGAGTGAGACAACTACAAAGCTGGCGGAGCATGGAATATCCAGAAAAAGAAACCTAGTATTTGGAGAAAGGGGCACTTGATTAGATGTTTAGAATTGCCATTTGTGATGATGAAAGTTTCTTTGTAGAACAATTTAGAAAACTGATTTCTGATTATATGATAGAAAAAGGTTTCGTTTTTGAAATAGATATATATAGTTCTGTTGAAGCAATAGTAGAATTGGGGATTGAGATAGTAAAATATACCGCTGTATTCTTAGATATAAACATGGATAAGGGTGATGGGATCAAAGCAGCAGAAAAAATCAGAGAAGTCAGCAAAGATATGTTTATTGTATTTGTGACAACGTATTTGAATTATTCTTTAGAAGGATATCGGTTCGATGCCCTTCGATATTTGCTGAAAACCAGTACAAACTTTGCAAGCACTGTAAATGAATGCATGGATGCCCTTATGAACAAACTAAATTATTCCGTTGCAAAACAGATGTTTGAATTTAAGGAAGGAAAGAAAGAAGTATCACTGGAAAGATTATTGTATATTGAAAGTAATCTGCATAAGCTTGAGTTTCATGTTATGGAAGACGATATGAAAATCTACACCATGAATAAAACGCTAAACTCTTTAGAAGATATACTGGCAGCAAATGATTTTATAAGAATACATCAGAGTTTTCTTGTAAACATTAAGTATATTAAAAATGTTGTAAGATATAAGGTGGTATTGACAAATGGGATTGAGCTGATCATACCAAAAACAAGATATACATATGTTAAAGAACAGTTTATATTATATCAGGGAAAAGTTTAGATGACTAATATCATTATCATGCTGGAGGATTGATGACCATGAAAAAAATAGGGCTACCCGTCCCTTTTTGGAAAAATACATGCTGCCATCAGATGACTATGAAATATCTAAATTTGGTGGTATTCCCTAAAGGATGAGGAACGTGGTATTAAAACTGGTATTAAAACAATATTAAAGTTTTTTCCTTCTTGTTTTACAGAAGAACAGTCAAGAGAAAATATGACCAGATATATTCTGCAGACAATGTTTAAGATAGTCAAAAAACACTTTGCAAAGGAGTATGGCTACACCGGAACAGAAATTGAATTGAGTAACCTTTACCAGAATACGATCAACAGCTACATTTATAATGACAATGTAAATCCGACATTCGTACATATTGATGAGTTGTTTGAATCAACCGTAATAGGATTTCTGCTGACAATGTTTAAATGGTCTAAGGATTTTGGAGACTTGGAGACGTATGGGGAATGCTTCACATATGTATTATTCCTGCTAAGTGATCTCTAGTCTGAAAGCCAGAGCATAGTTTTAGAAATAGGAGAACCACAACAACTATGAAACAAATATTGATTTATTTCATAGTTAGGGCTTGTATTCCCCTACTCATTTTCATTAACCTCAATTGCACGCTCTAATGCCGTATCAACATCCATTCCTCTATGAACAACCAATGATAATGCCTTAGTTAATTTTTTAGGATTTTCATATTGAAAAACATTTCTTCCAAAAGCAACACCAGCAGCTCCACATTTTATAGCTTCATATGCATTTTGCAAAGCATGTTTTGGACTATCTTTTTCCCCTCCTGAAATTATGACAGGAATGGAACATCCTTGAATAACTTCACCAAAGGAGTCCATATCACCGGTGTAGTCAACTTTAACAATATCAGCTCCCATTTCCTGAGCAAGCCTAGCTATAACTTTAATTGCCGTTTTATCATATTTTTTGTCAGCAGGTCTATAATACATCATGGCAAGCAGTGGAATTCCCCATCTTGTGCATGCCTCTGATACTTTCGCAAAATCATTTAACATCACATTTTCATTTTCAGAACCCATATTCACATGAACTGATACCGCGTCAGCTCCTAATGCAATAGCCTGCTCTACACTGCCTACCATTATTTTTGAATCCGGATGCATTGATAACCGATTAGAGTTGCTTAAATGTAAAATCTTGGGGATATCACAATTTTCAACAACTTCTCTATCCGCAAAATGACCTTTACACAGCACTATCCCGTTAACATAAGGAATTTCCAATTCACTAAGGATTTTTGGTATCCTTTCAATTCCCTTCACAGGTCCCATTGTTGCACCATGATCCACGGGAATAAAAATCACTTTACCACTTTCTTTATCACACAAACGCTTCATTCGAATTTCTTTACCAAACAAGTCTATCATCTCCTAAAAACATCAATTTCATTAGATGCAACAGGTTTCAATTTACAAAATAAACCATCTCATTCATTGAACGCCTTGCTTTTTTATGCTTTGGTTCTTCTCCTCTATAACCAAATGCAGCCATCACAACTATTTTGTCAATATTAGAATTAAACTGTCCACTTTTATCAAGTATATCCTCAACTTCCTTTGCAAAAAAACCTTCTATTGGACAAGAATCTATACCTAGTAATGCAGCAGCATTCATCATATTTCCCAATGCTATGTAACTTTGTTTTCCAGCCCAATCAATCATCTCCCTTGAGTTATGCACCTGCTGCTTGTTTTCCATAAAAGCACTAAAGTTTGAAATAAAATTGTTGTATGCCGAAACATCCATTCCTTTTACATCCATATTTATATGCTTGAAATAGTCGGATTCTGGATGTAAATTTTTCTTTACTGTAAATATAACAAAATGACTTGCCGTTCTAAGTTGATTCTGCGCTCCTGTGGCATATGGAATTATAGCCTCTCTCAGTTCCTTATTTTGTAAAACTAACAAATTCCATGGCTCTAATCCAAATGAACTAGGACTATATCTTGCTATTTCCAACAAAAAGTTAAAGTCGTCATCGGAGATCTTTCTCTCAATGTCAAAAGTTTTTATAGCACTTCTCCAAATAGCAGCTTCAATAATTTTTTCCTTCATCATAATTTTCTCTCTTTCTAAATTTTGAAATTTTTATTTATTTCCTTGCTTCAACCAATGCATTATCAAAGCGTTCACAAAATACATCTATTATTTTCTTATTCTTAGTCCATAAACAAAGAGTATTATCATTATACTGACCTAAAACTTTGTTATCAACAATTAGAAGTAAATGCTTATCATCAAAAATTTGATATGATATAATGAACTCAAAATTCTTAGGTTCTAATTCTATACATTCAAAATGATGCCCTGTATTTAACGCCAGATTTTTACATTTTGCAACATGATTTTGTAAAGCAACTTGAGGATTTTGTGGAATAACCCTTAAATATGTAAAAGGATGCTTTTCTGAGTTATGTTTCAATCTTCCTTCTAATGCTTTTAAGTAATTAATCGCATTGGTTTTGTCTGATGTATTATACGAAATTGCTTCTTGTCTCGCTGTCCCTATAACTCTTATAATTGTAGAATCTTTTACCAAGGATGCTGCAAAAGAAGAAATCGCCTCTTTCTCTATTATAACAAATCCATTAGTGATATCACTAAGAATTCTATTTTGAAAATCCTTTGATGATTCTATCTTTATAAATATCATCGTAATCATTATTGTCATTAATAGGAAACTGATAACCAATATCCAAACTTCATCTATTGGCATTTCATGAAATTTGGCATAAAGAATTTCCTGTATCCACAAACTCAATAAAGCTCCAACAATAGCTGAAGGTATTGCATTTGTAAAAAATTTTTTTATGTAACTTTTCAAATTTACTCTCTCCTACCAACGCACTATATACTAAGTTTTATAACACATTTATTTATACAAGAACTCTTTTGTCTTCAACTATTTCTATCTTATTACCATCTGGATCACTAATAAAAAAATAATTTATCCCTGTTCTTCCTGCAGTTATTGGTGTTAAAATATTAACATTCTGTTTGGACAATTCTTCAAATGCGTTATCAATGTCTTCAACTTGCATTGAAAAGTGTTCTATGCCTATCTTTGTTTCATTATTAGTAATTCCTATAGATTCACTTCCAATTTTATATTTAAAAAGCTCTATAATAAAATTGGTGTTTTTTAGATGATGTATCTCAACTTTGCCATCTGCATCACGGTATATGTATTTATCTGAAAAACCTAGTATTGAATAAAATCTTAATGCATCATCAATATTATTCACTACCAATGAAACATGATGAACCAAAAAAGATGTCATATTTCCCCACCTTACTACTAATTGCTCTGCTTAATAGCTATAACCTCTATTTCTACACAGCATCCTTCTTTAACCAGCCTATTGACCTCAATCATTGTACTTGCAGGCTTAGAATTAATTAGCATCTCATCTCTTATTTTAGATACCTGCGATGAATCATCCATATTAGTTACAAAAATTTGTACTTTTACTACATCATCTAAAGTCATATCAGCGTCCTTTAATATTTCGCTTATATGACCAAAAATAAACTTTGTTTGTTCCAAAGCATTATTTGGCGAAATCACTTGTCCCTGATTATCCTGGGCAACTTGTCCCGTAACAAAAATCATATTTGCATTTTCGAGAGATACAAGTATTCCATTGGAGTAGGATTTAGTTGGTTGTTTCATGGATAATGGGTTGATTTTTTCATTTTTCTTTATGTTCACAATTTTTTCCTCCTTGTAAAAACATTTTTATCTGCTACAAATTATAATAAATACAACTTCTTGCATTTATTGCCCAAACTAACTCTGTTATCCTAAATTTTATCATTTTCGACATTTTTTTAGAACGTACCCTCAGTTCACATTTAATACGATACAGATGCATGCTTTTTAGTACATATTATGCGATTCTTATTACACATCAGCATCGTATCCAGTTAAAAGTGGGTCCGCACCAAAGAACTTATTAGATCTTTGAAATATATTCAGAGATATACACTTTCTTAGAATCACAAAAAAACCCGGAAGTTGCAAAAGCTATTCCGAGTATTTTTGTCAACAGTTTATTCATGTAATCCTATTGAGTATCTAGCATGGCTTGAATGGTCGCCTTAGTAACCCGCTTATTTTTGGTATCCAACATACGGATCATAAGTATTAGTTGCTCATCATCGTCTTTATTTATTATATTCTCAGGATAAACGATGGTATCAGCGGATATATGTAACGTACGGATTAACCTAAACCATACATCAAGCGCGGGACATTTCCCTTCGTTTTCGATTGCCATTATGTAGCGGGGCGTTACTCCAATTTTTTCTGCCAATTCATCTTGTGTCAATTTTGCTTCTAATCTAGCAGCTTTTATCAGTGGCCCCATATACTTAAAATTTATCTTCTCCACTATTAGTTCACCTCCAATATCATTTTACCGTTCGGGTATTTGGTCGTGAACGATACAGCAATTCACTATAAACATGAAATATTGGATCATAAAGAAAAATATATTTTATTATACAAAATCAATTTTCTTTAGATTGTTATACTTAAAAAAGCACCTGAGTTTGAACTCAGATGCTACTTGACAGCAAATCACACGATGCCAACCTTTCTGGCATACAATGCATAATTTTTTGTTACCGCATAGAATAATTATCCCATCACCTATTTTTGAGTAAGCTATTTTCATCATCTTTTGGCTGTGAAACATCACACACATCAACATCGCCATAAAAGATATACTAAGAATTATATTTGTGAACCGTTTTTCAAGCCATAAACTTATCTTTTATCCCATGAACATTATGAATAATATCTTTAGAGAGGTTGTCTATGATACCTCCAATCTTATTCCAGCTTCCCCCAGACCTTCTCTTTCAGACAGATCTTCCCGCTTTCAAAATCTGCCACCTTCATTTCATACAAATGGTTGATTGTTTCCACAGTCTTTCCACGTTCCAGCTTTATTCCCTTTTGTTGCATATACCATTCCTGCATATCAAGGATAAACTGCTCCTCTTCTATGCCGTACTGATAAGCGCCTTTCACATGAAGCAGATATACAGTATATGCCTCCAATCCATTCAATTCCTGTCTGGTGAGACTCCTGATGAACAATACCGATACTATCAGCATCTGAATATAGTTAAACAGGCTTTCCGGCCGGCTGACAGAAGCAGTAAATTCCACACCTGCCAAAATTGCTTTTCGCAGATCTATCCGGGCATTACCAAGTTTGTAAGAAACCGGATCATTGCCAAAAAAAACCATTTTCTTAACGTCATCATCCGGCAAAAACTCTACAAAATCGGCCACAATGCTCTTCGCAACCGCTTCATTTTCTCCGCAATTACCGGCATATCTTTGCAGCGTCCCACTCAATTTATCATCATACGCCCTCGCCTGTTGTCTGGTCATCTTTATTGTTCTCCTTCATCAGTTCCTTTAATATTTCCCTCTGCTCTGTTCGGATAATCTTTGCCAGTTTACCCTTCTCCATCTTCATAATGGTCTGGCTCTTATATTCCTGATACACCTCGTTGAACCCCCGATATAAATAATTACCTTCCCGTGTGTCAAACTGGTATTCATCCCGGTCTACAATTTTAAACAACCAGCCTTTCCTCTTTTTCAGTGTTGGATGTGTACTATTATAGAAAAAGGTTTTGTATAATATCCGGTCTGTATAATAGACCATATCAAAAAAGTCCATATACATCATAGGGGCAAGGTAAGTATAAGGCTCCAGAATAATACCCCTTGCCCCCTGATTCATAATAAGTTTCAGGACTATATGGTAAGCAATCTCGTCCGCATCAAATTCTTCTTTCTCCGAATGCTGTTTTGTATATATCTTGCCAATGCTTGCTAAGTAGGCATGTGCAACCTCGTGGGCAAGGCTGAAACACAGTACCGTCCAGTAGCAGTCTTCGGCAAGCTGCAATATCTGCAGATCGCCTGCAACCATTCCGAGGAGTGCTCTGTTCGCATCTTCCCCCTGCATTTCACCAAGGATACTTACATCATTCATCAAATAAAGAACATACAGATAGCAGTTCCCATACACTTCCAAATCGTCAAAATTTTTTGACCATTTGAACATTGAAAGGAAAAATGCCATCATAGCCGATTCAAATAGTTCATCAATATGTACTATAGCAGGATTTTTCTTATCATTATAGATATAGCTGTTGACGGTTCTCTGATACCGATTATTCAGCTCGATCCGATCCCCCGCATATCCGTACTCTTTTTCAAAGGAATCCCTTACTATGGCAAGCATATTTTCGAGATTGTACCTCTGCATATTAGCCCGAAGCTGCTCTTCGGTAAAAGACTCTGGGAAATACCGTAACATGATCCGCATTCCCCGCTTATCATCCTTCAAGGTACTTCCACCAGCCTTATATAGATCATAGTACGAGGGAACGGCATACTTTATTTCATATGAATCAAAACCTTTGAAATTCTGCTTTTTTTGACTTTTCATTTCCAAACCCCTATATTAGTTCTTTATATTTCATAATTCCTCCTCTGGAATTTGCAATTATTTTTCCCTTCAATTCTTTTATTTTATTAACTGTTATCATATTGAAATCATCTACAAAGGAATCCCTAATGATTACCATCCGATTCTTTTTATGCTTAGATTCTTCATAATCGCCAAACAAAACAATCACCTTGGGAGAAAGTGCAAAATATAAACACTGTTTATCTCCAGTTAAAATATGTTTGTCAACCCCAATAAATACAGGCTGATCACTCGTAATAAAACAACCTTCCTGCGCTCGGTAAAATGTAAAATTTAGGTTTCCGATTTCGTTGATCAGATCATATACTGGTCCTCCGCCATATTCTTCTGTCATATAAGCCTTTTTTACTGCCATCTTTACAATAGAATCCCAACCGCCCATACCCATAAGATCCAAGGCTTCATGTAAAGCTCCTATCCACTCTACTTCCTCAAGCTCTTTTGGAATTTCATTTACGGACAAAGCGTCCATTACTTGAGGGGTACGGATAAAAAAATTAACTACAAGACGATACAAAATATTCTTATCCTCTGTAGAACATATAAGCGCATCAGGATTCTGGTCGGAACGGCATATTCTATCCATCTTACGCAAAAATCTTGAAAACTCATTTTCATAACGCGAAAAAATATCTTCAAGATGGTTTGGCAACATATATTTTCCATACACCCGTTCTGAGCCATTCCACTCTACTTCATACAAACAATTCTGACAACAGATACCCTCTGGCTTTGTTTTATAGAATTTATTTTGTTTAAAATCATATACATGTACACCTCCCTGTTCATCCACAAACCGTTCCAGATAAAACCGGGGTACATAATGCTGCTTTTTTGTCATCTTTATTCTCATTCGTCTAAGAAATGGTATTTCTTAATACTTTCCGTCCTAATTATTTGTCCTCCCGAAGTTTAATAACCGAAGCCGCCCTTCTTCGGTTCTGATCTTCAATCGCAGCATAATGCTTCTTAGTCGTTCCAACATCGGAATGTCCCAACACATCCGCCACCAAATAAATATCCCCTGTTTCTTGATATAAACTTGTTCCAAAGGTCGAGCGAAGCTTATGTGGCGTTATCTTTTTCTGTGGCACAAACTCTTTCGCATATTTTTCAACCAGATTCTCTACTGCATGTACGCTGATCCGCTTCTTCTGCAGGGAGAAAAACAAAGCGTTTTCTTCTCCCGGAGCTGACTGCGCGGCAACCGCAACCCGCGGTCCTTCAATATAATCTAAAAGAGCTTTCTCTACCTCTGCCCCAAAATACAATACAGACTCATTCCCGCCTTTGCGGATAATACGGATACTGTTCTCCCGGAAGTTTACATCATTAAGATCAAGACCAACACATTCCGATACGCGGATTCCGGTACCGAGGAAAAGCGTGATAATCGCAATGTCTCTGATTTTCGTCTTGAGAAAAAAGTCCTTCTTTTTCCCCGTAAGGCGGTTCTCATAGTTTTCAATATTATCGAGCATGATGGCAACCTCATCCGGTTCAAGACGGATGATTGCTTTTTCATGCAGTTTCGGCATATCTACCTGCATGGCAACATTCTTTGTCAGCAGTTCTTTCTTATAAAAATAATCCAAAAAACTCCGCAGGGAAGACATTTTTCTTGCAATACTGGATGCCCCGTTCTTCTGTTCTCCGTTTTCAGACTCATAATATTTCAGGTATTCCTGATATTCTTCGATATCACTGCTTGCCAGCTGATTAATGTCTTCCAGCGATATCTCACTCATGCCCTTACCTGATAAGGCAGGATTTTTTTCCATCAGGAAGCGAAAAAACACCTGCAGGTCATAGGCATAGGATATCCGGGTCTTTGCACTGGTTTTCTGTTCAACGGCACGAAAATAATCCTTAGCATATGGAGGCAGTTCTATTAAAAGTTTCCTGAGCTGCAAGGTATAATCCGTATTTTTCTGTTCATGGTAAGTAAGGTTTCTTCCTGACATAATAATTCATCCTCCAAATAGCAGTTACAGATTTATTATATCAAATAACAACATTTTCTGCAAAAAAGCAAACGTAAAAAGATTAAATAAACCTTACAAAAAAAAGAAGGGACTGCCAAGCGACAGTCCCAATATTATACAGCTATTCTGATGTATTTCTTGAAGAAACGACTTCATTCAGCCATTTCTCTAACACTGCAATATATCCCTGCGTGAGCATAGCTTCTTCCCCTCAATCCAGATGACATAATGACTTTCATCATATTTACCTTCCAGATATCCTTCATAAGAATCTTTTGCAGACTCAACACGAAAATCTTCCTTACCCTGCCAATGCTCCAGACACCCCTCCGCCAGTTCCTTCTTTAATTTTGTATGAAACCTGTATCTTGCGTCCGCATGTTCTGTATATAATTCCTCACTGTGCCCCCGTTCTCCGTTTGCCGCCCAATCCTCTATGACAGCATGGATTGGCAGAAATATACGGCATTCCTCCGGATTCCCTACTCCTTTTATCATTTCAGGCGCCATGATAACTTCATCTAAACTGATATCTTCCAGCTTTTTAGGCTGTTGATATAATCTGGAAAATAATTTTTCCAGTTCAATAATGTCACAGGGCAGAACCGGCGGTTCAAACGTACAATAAATATCCGGCGTATCATTTTCCGTTTCCTTGTCCTCTCCATCCCGGATTTCCGTAATGAAACCATAAAGTCCTTCGTATTCACTCTGGTCTGTTCCAACGATCCGTTGCCCTATGGTAAATGTAACGCCTTTATATTCAAATTTAGCACTAACACAACTTATAATCATGTACTACCTCCATGTTTTAATAATTTATGGAGCAACCGTCCGATAACAGCTACCCCATTCCTGTTTCCCATATTCTATGGAAGATCCTCACAAGTATCAGCAGACTTTGCCACAATCACTGCAAGAACCGTATTGTTCTTTATCTCGTTCTCCTTACAAAAATCATCATAAAGACCGGCAAGTTCCTCTGTACCTGCGTCCGAACAGGCACCACTGATGTCAAATTCCGTTTCATCTTCCTTACCTTCATTATTTATAAAGGCAATATCTACACTTTGGAATCGTTTGATTTCGGCAACTTCCATAATCCATCCTTTTTCCTTTATACATTGTTTAATAGTCATTCGCAATCCTCCTGACTAATTAAAGGGAAGTTCTTCGTCAATTCCGTCAGGGATATTCATAAATCCGTCTCCCACCGTACTTTCCTGCAGACCTCTTCCACCAGAAGAACCCTCCCTGCCCTCGGAAGCGCTTTTACTTTCCGCGAACTCCTGATCTTCTACAACCACATCCGTTGTATAAATCTTCTGTCCATCCTTATTCGTATAGCTTCCGGTCTGGATGCGCCCGACTATGGCGATCTTTGTTCCTTTGCGCAAATACCTCTCTGCAAATTCTCCGGCGCGCCCAAATGCCACGCAACCGATAAAATCCGCATCCTGCTGTTCATCTCTCTTATACCTCCGGTCTACTGCCAGCGTATATCTTGCCACCGCCGTCGGATTCTCTCCCGTAGAATAGCGTACCTCCGGATCTCTTGTCAGTCTTCCCATCAAAATTACTTTGTTCATGTTTTGTCCTCCTGTTTATTTTATATTTTATAACAAATTATTTGTTATCAATTAAAAACCGGTTCCTCTCATAGCTTCCTTCCTTATCGACATGATTAGAACCGCCAAGGCTGTCCAGATACTGCTCGCCTGCCTTTGATCTTGAAATGTACATGGAAAAATATGAGGATATGAAATCATCCGGCACATATTCCTGATAACAACAGCTGATCACGAATAACGCCCTTAACTCCGCCGCCTTTTTCCTGAGCAGGCTAACCATCAAGTCAAATGCCGCCCTGTGCATATTCTCAGGCAGTTCTGAAATGTATTCCCGTTCCAGGAAAAGCACCAGCTTCTCTTTTTCTTTCTGTTCCTGCACGGGTTCCACCCGGCAATCGTCCTGTGCCGATAAATCCGCAAACTGTAGCTGCGGCGTATCCTTCCGCTGCCTTGTATCGCTGTATGTCCCCTTGGTGAGCCGGAGCGCGGCACGCAGCACGATTTTTCCATTGTATGACAGATACAAAACCTTCTTATTGGAATCGTGACTGGCGATCAGGCACTGGCTGTATCTGCCGTCAATATAGGAAAGGCAGGTCCGGTAAGGCATTTCTCCCATCTTCATAACGGGAACAAAACCGTCCTCCTCCCAAACGCTTAAAACGCCCTCCTCTTCCGAACGGTTTTTCATCCAGTTGCGTTTCAGGTTCTCCGTAACAGGATAATCAAGCTCTTTCTCCAGATCGCTTCCATGATACTTCAGTTCCCGGAATTTACCCATCAGCTCTGCCGTCACCAGCCTTCTGAGTTCTTCCTTTTTGTCCATATTGCTACGCAAATACACTGCTGTAATATGTACGCCGTCCGCAAAAACAAACTCCCTGATCCGCTCCCTGTTCTGTTCCACAAACTCCTCCGTAAAGCCAAACATTTCAACAAGATAGTCCCATTCCGCATTGTCGTCCGTTGCATTTTCCCGGATTTCCTGCATGGAAAAAAGCGCGGCAGCCTTTTCGATATTGTTTAAGATATATCTTGCTTCCGCCGCATTCCTTATCTGCGGCACAAATTGTTTTATCCTGCTATATTCACTAAGAAGCCGCACCGCCATGTGCGCGTCCAGTTCCCTGATATGCTTAAAATCCTGCGAAGTCCAGTCCGAGAGCCGCTTCCTGGAAAGCTGTGCGGCTACTTCATCCAGCATTAAGCCGGGACTTAGGCATTTCTTTTTCACGATTTCCCGCATGATACAGAGCCTGTCATCTTTCCGCCCGGCGGAAATTTTCTCATAAAGCTGCGCATACTCAATCGGGAGGCCATATAACAGCGCTACTTCTTCAAACGTATGTTCTCTTGCCGACAAAATTTCCAATACCTCCTCCGAATATTTCGCCATGCCCGCGCACGCTTTCAGGTTTTTCGCATTCATGGTATTTAAGTTGATGCACTTAGCATAAAAAGATTGCTGGAAAAGAACGGAAAAGCAAGAAATCTGTTGAAATAAGGAGACATTTTCCCGAATCAGCCTTAGAAACGCATGTTTTTTGTGGGTAACTGCATAAATAACCAGCTTCTCTTTGTATTCATCAAGTTCCTCCGGGAAACATTCGTTATAAAAGAACGCTATATAGGACGCCCTTCCGGCCAGAAACGTTTCCGCATCCGTATCGGGAGACTGTTCCATCTTTTGTTTCAAACGCTGCAAGTCATAAAGCAGCGCATGATTCTCCAGCCATAACTTACAGAATCTATCCATCTGCGCTTTGTCGAAATAATGTTCTATTTCCATCAGAAACTCCCGTATTTCCGCCGCAGATTCATATAATTCTTCTGCATTTTCATCGTCCAGACAGCTTGGAAAATACATCCTGTTCATAACAAAAGATAGAACGTTGCGATATTCACTGCTTTCTGCATACCGTTTGAGGCACTTGTCATACGCCGTCAGACCGCACAGAAAATCCGAGGAAACAACACTCTTCATCAAAAACTTTCCATGCTGCGCGATCCACTCCTCTCCCAATGTTTCCTGCTTCTGATAAAAATGTTCCACTCCCGCCATGAGCATCTTTTTTTCTTCATCGCTAAATCCCTTCTGGTAAAAATACTGCAGATAGATCCTGAGATATTTTGATGGGATAACCGGATCGTTTAAGGCCGCTTCAACATCCGCCTGTTCATAAGATGCCACAAGTTCCGCCAATCCTATCTGCTCCAATAATGCGTTTACCCTGTTAATGCTCACGCCGCCTTTCAGAATAGCTAATACATATTTTAGATAAGATATATTCTGAAAAATTTTTTGCTGTACATCTGCGTTCATCCCCTGCAGAAATACCTTATCATCACCATCATTCAAATAACGCAGGCATTCGAGCAGTACGTTCTCTTTACACTCCCTCGTCAAATCCCAAGCCAATCCCAATTTTTTTAATAAAACGCAGCACCTGCTACGCTGCTCCATTACCGGCAGATTCATTCTCCGACACCTCCATATTGTTAATTATTTCCTGAAATCTTTTCCAGCCGAGTGAACCATATTCCACCATTGACACCAGTTCCTCGGCAAGACCAGCAAGTTCTTTTTCCTCTGCATATATTTTCCCTTTCTGCAGTCCCTGCTCCAGTAATTCCAGGCAAACCTTTCTTTTGTCTTTTTCCCCATATCTGGTCTCTCTCAGTTTTTTTGCAAAAACAGCGCATTTTTCTCGTTCCGTACTGGTGTCCAGCTCCGCAAGAACCTCCTTTTTCCATTTTTCCATCTCATTCCGGCGTGCTTCTTCTTTTTCTTTTTCCTTTCTTTCCTGCTCCTGCATCTGGTATGCATCCCATTCCTCCGGCTCATAATAAATCTTTCTCAATTCATTCATCTCGTATGACTTAGCCGGCGCTGCACTGATGAGGGTTTCCATCATCGCACGCCCTTCTTCTGCAGGCAGTAATCCGGGCGCCACTTTCTTAAGGAACTCATACAGGAAATCATTGTAATATTCCGGCTTCATTTTGTAGAAATACTCTTCCGCCCACATAAACAGCTTCACGGACTCTTCCTTGTCCAAAAAACCGAGGTTTTTCCAGAACCGCTCCCTGCCTCCGTACCAACTGTAGGATGATCCCCAGTAGCTGCCATCATTTACAGCCTGTGCGAGCAGCTCTTTGTTTTCCATAAACCGGTCCAAAGACTGTATCCCGTACGCAGCATCTATTTCTTCCCAAAGCCGGAATATCCCGTGACAGTAAAGATTTCTCCCTATACTGCGGATATACTGGAGCATCACACTGTTGAGCGACAAATTCTCATCTCCACCAACAGCACATTATTATCGCCACTAAA
>ERZ778518.732-NODE-732-length-28673-cov-7.769061_pt1 | contig 28673 bp, 24 predicted proteins | sample MGYA00510340_ERZ778518 | MGnify/ENA primary metagenome ERZ778518 (study PRJEB29527, sample SAMN07138967) | mouse gut metagenome | material: feces | host: mouse | place: China:Nanjing | collected 2016-01-25 ...
ATCTCTTTTACTTCTTCTTTCAGTACCTTCACATCTTCCTTCAATACTTCCGTATCTTCCCTGATCTCTTTTACTTCTTCTTTCAGTACCTTCACATCTTTTTTCAATGCTTCCGTATCTTCCCTGATCTCTTTTACTTCTTCTTTCAGTACCTTCACATCTTTTTTCAATTCTTCCGTATCTTCCCTGATCTCTTTTGCTTCTTCTTTCAGTATCTGCACATCGTCTTTTAACGGCTGTAATTTATCATCCATCATCCCAGATAATGCAGATAATAATTCACTATTTGTCATCTTATTCTCCCTTCTCTCTTTCAGTTGCCTTGACTATAACATAAAACAAAAAAACATGCTATGCACAAATATGTAGAAAATTTTTTGAAATTTCCTTCCTCAAACGCTGTAGCCCTTATTTTATCTAGTTCGCCGATGTCAAAAACACCTCTGCCCATTACGCGAACAGAGGTGTTTTCTTCCTGTGAAATGATATTTTTATTTAATTATTAATCAGCTTATCATCTTCATTGTTCCAACTATAGAGCTTACGTACTTCTTTTCCGATTTCTTCAGCAGGATGTTCTGCTGCCTGTTTACGCATTGCTCTAAAATGAACCTGCCTTCCTGCTGGAGACATATCCAATAAGAAATCTTTTGCAAAAGTTCCATCCTGAATATCAGATAAAATTTTCTTCATTGCTTTCTTGGTATCTTCTGTAATAATCTTTGGTCCTGTAATATAATCACCATATTCTGCTGTATTGGAAATTGAATACCTCATTCCTTCAAAACCAGACTGGTAAATCAAATCTACAATCAGCTTCATCTCATGAATACATTCAAAATATGCGTTTCTTGCATCATATCCTGCTTCTACTAATGTTTCAAAGCCTGCCTGCATCAAAGCACATACACCACCACACAGCACTGCCTGCTCACCAAAAAGATCCGTTTCTGTCTCTGTACGGAAAGTTGTCTCAAGAACTCCTGCTCTTGCACCGCCAATTCCCAACGCATATGCCAAAGCAATATCTTGTGCCTTTCCGCTAGCATCCTGTTCTACTGCAACCAGACATGGCACTCCTTTGCCCTCCTGATACTCACTTCTTACAGTATGACCAGGTCCTTTCGGTGCCACCATAGTAACATCCACATCCTTCGGTGGAACAATTGCGCCAAAGTGAATATTAAATCCATGGGCAAACATCAACATGTTTCCAGCTTCTAAGTTTGGCTCAATATCTCTCTTATACATATCAGCCTGCAGTTCATCATTAATCAAAATCATAATAATATCTGCTTTCTTTGCCGCCTCATTTGCAGTAAACACCTCAAATCCTTGTGCTTCTGCCTTAGCCCAGGATTTACTTCCTTCATACAATCCGATAATTACATTGCACCCAGATTCTTTTAAATTTAATGCATGGGCATGTCCCTGGCTTCCATACCCAATAATTGCAATTGTCTTTCCTTCTAATAAAGAAAGATTACAGTCTTCCTGATAAAATATTTTTGCCATTTTCTCATCCTCCTAAATATTTATAATATCGTATCTGCTCTCTATTTTGCAGATGCGGATAATATCTGTCTGTTTCAAATGCTGTTGTTCTAATTCTCATTTATCATTTTGCTGTTCATCAATCAAACATCTTAACATCCAAAGAGCCTCTGGTCAAACCTGTAATTCCTGTCCTGGCCAGCTCAAGTATCTCATAGCCTTCTAATAATTCCAGGAAAGCATCTAATTTACTCTGGCTCCCAATCAGCTCAATCATCATAGAATCATTGGTGACATCCACAATCTTTGTCTTGAAAATTTCTGCCAATGAAATAACTGCCTGACGCTCCGTACTCTTTACCCTAATTTTAATTAAAATCAATTCCCTACATACAGAACTGCCATTTTCCAGTTTCTTAATATCCACCACATCTTCTAATTTAGCAAGCTGTTTCTCAATCTGCTCTAGTATCAGTTCATCGCCGCTGGATACAATTGTAATTCTTGTAAATCTGGGATCTGCCGTCACCCCAGCAGATATGCTGTCTATATTATATCCTCTCCGGCTGAATAAGCCGGACACATGGCTGAGCACATTCGGCGTATTCTCAACCAAAATTGATAATGCCTGTCTTTCCATTTACAAAACCTGCCTTTTCCCTTCACTGCCGCGCCTGTTTTACATTACAGATACTATTACTATTTTCTTCTGCGCGAGTACTAGTTAAGTTTAGCATATTAAATTCGTTTGTCAATAGGTTCTCAACCTTGTTTTTTCCCATTATCCATACAAATTATTTTTAATATCCATTCTTCTAGGTTATATCTATATGCATTTCTCATAACTTATTGTTGAGAAAACTCTATCACCAATCAATTTATCACCATTTTTTGTCCCTTAATATGACTCTGCCACAGAAATTTTTAAAGGCTTTTTGGGTTATTCCATATCTCATCGATTCCGTCAGCCTTCCACTGGTTGTCCTCTTCCAAATACCCTTTCACCAAAAGATACTGGAACCTGCTGACAGATTTTAAAGCGTCATAAATATACCGCAGAGGCACTCTGGAACGATTATTTTCTGGACTGCCTGGTTCCGCCAAAAATACAGTATCATCCTCTTCCTGATACAGCCAAATATTCACATAATGACCAGGGGTATCCTGCCAATAGGTATCATCATCTCCACTGCAAATCAAAACAATTGCTGACCTGGCATTCCTCATCTGTTCCTGAAATTTTTGGTAGCTTTTGGGTTTTCGATACAATTTACTGCGAATACCACAGTTCTTTAACGTATCCCTCATAGGCTCCCAGTCAATCGCCCCATATCTTCCGTCTGGGGCATATTCTGACACCTCAATAGCATATTCGCATAAATCCCAGGGCGAAACCTCGTATGGCGACAATGTATTGTAAATATTTGCTAGACAGCACAAGCCACAGCCAAATCCGCCAAAGGGATTCCCATCTACTTGAAACTGACTCCATTCTCCTGACCAGGAAAGTCCTTCCGCCCAGGACTTTGGCCCCTGCAAAAAAGTATATATATCCTGTTCCTGAATGGTAAATGCCTGTATCAATGATTGTTTTTCTTCCTCTGACAGATTATCCCTTAACCAGTTTGCAGGGCCTACATACAATCCTTTTTCCCCTATCTGAGTATTCCCTGTGTCATCTGTTTTCGGCTGTGTTTCATCCTCTACAAACTCCGCAACCAAAAGAAACAGCAGCAAAAATACTAGCAGAATGCCCAATACAGGCAGATATTTTTTCATGCTTCCCTCCATTTTGCATCACTTAACAACAATCCCAATTGTACAATATTTTGCTGAAATCTTTCTTTTCCAAATCCTTCTGATTGATAAAGAAATTTGCCACTCCAGCATCGCCCCACAAAATATAATCCTCATTCTCCCCATAATCAGAATCCATCTGGAACAGCAATGTGTCATAATATTGATATCTCTCTTCATATTCTCTGGGATCTGTCTGTGTAAAATAGGGATATCCCAACAGCCAATGATTTTCGTTGGAGAGCTCTTCTACTATACGATCATAAGCCTCTTCATCTAAAAGCTGATACATGGACTGTGCCCCATACTGTTTTCCAAATTTCTCTTTCTGGATTTCCCTAAAAACCAAATCAAACCGATAATCTCCTTCCCCCATAAACACAGGCTTTCGGACAATCTTTAAGGCTGCTTCTTTCCAAATAGGGATATATTCTTCTAAATCATCATCTGTACATGCTGGAATTCCAAGGCTTTTCACTTGCTCTTTTGTCACCTGTTCATTGACAGTTTCATGATAAACCACCCGAAAATCCTTCTGTATATCCTGCTCATCAAAATCCATGCCATACATCTCATCCATTGCAATAAAAAACTGAAGCATCCCTGTTTCTGGCAGCAGCTTGTCATATTCTACCTCTTGGAACATGCGTTCCAAGTTAAACTGGGCTAACAGCATGAGCTTCTTTCCTTTGCTATCCACAGGATATTCTTTCTCCATATCCCAATAAGGCAGTCCGCCAAATTTGCTGTCAATAAGTTCTGGCTGCCTTCCTTTGTCAATCACCAGAGAATATGCTTTCCTCTCTGTTCTTCGTTTGATTTCCTCTATCAATACTTTTGCTTCTTTCCAATCCATATGATATCCTCCACAATTCTTTTGTTATTGCATAAATGGCTCAAAGCAGGTTTTCCGCCCACCTTTTTGCCTCTATTATAGTCTGTTACATCATAATTTACAATGCCAGATTAGATGAAAATCTTTCATTTTCTTTTTCTTCCATTTGGTATATACTATACATAGACAATAGATAAAAGGAGAACAACCATGGCTTTTGATGGAATCGTAATCGCAAATTTAGTAAAAGAATTAAATGAAACAATCATAAATAGCAGAATCAGTAAAATTGCCCAACCCGAAAATGATGAACTACTCCTTACCCTCAAGGGAAACAGCAAGCAAGTACGCCTGGTATTATCTGCAAGCGCCTCTCTTCCCCTGATTTACCTTACAAAAACCAATAAACCAAGCCCCCTAACTGCCCCGAATTTTTGTATGCTGCTGCGAAAGCACATTGCAAATGGGAAAATCACTCGGATTTACCAGCCCAAGATGGAGCGTATCATCAACTTTGAAATCGAACATCTCAATGAATTAGGTGATATCTGTCATAAAAAACTTATTGTAGAAATTATGGGGAAGCATAGTAATATTATTTTCTGTAACGAAGAGGATATGATTATTGACAGTATCAAGCATATTTCCGCCCAGGTCAGCTCCATCCGTGAAGTCCTTCCTGGAAGAACATATTTCATCCCAAAAACACAGGAAAAATCAAATCCTCTGGAAACAGACCAAGAATCCTTCTGGAGAAAAGTTTATGACAAACCTCTTCCTGCACAGAAAGCAATTTACACTGCTTACACAGGTATCAGTCCTGTGATTGCCTCAGAAATCTGTTTTCGAGCCAATGTGGATGGGGACCGGCCAGTACAGGCTCTGTCCGAAGAAGAAAAGCTCCATCTTTTCCACCATTTTTCCTGGCTGACAGATGACATCAAAGATGGAAAATTTATTCCAAATATTATAAAAAACGGTAAAGAACCCCTTGATTTTTCTGGAATGGAGCTGAAACAATATGCTGATTTCACAGTTACGGTATACGATTCCATTTCAGAAGTATTGGAAACCTTTTATGCATCCAAAAACATCTATACCAGAATCCGGCAGAAATCTGTAGACTTACGTAAGGTTGTCACCACCGTTTTAGACCGCAGCCGCAAAAAATATGATTTACAGCTCAAGCAGTTAAAGGATACCGAAAAAAGGGAAAAATACAAAGTGTATGGTGAATTGATACACACTTACGGGTATGGACTGGAAGAAAATGCAAAAAAACTGGAAGCACTCAATTACTACACCAATGAAATGATTTCCATTCCCTTGGACCCTCAGTTGACTCCTCAGGAAAATGCACAAAAATATTTTGATAAGTACAACAAATTAAAACGTACCTTTGAAGCATTGACAGAATTAACCAAAGAGACAAAAGAAGAAATCCTTCACCTGGAATCTGTCTCTACTTCTCTGGACATTGCCACCTCAGAGGATGACCTTGCCCAAATTAAAGAAGAATTAATTCAGTTTGGATATATCAAGAAAAGACAACTCAACAAAAAGGCAAAAATAAAAAGCAAGCCCTTCCATTATATTTCTTCTGACGGATACCACATTTATGTCGGAAAGAATAATTTTCAGAATGAAGAGCTTACCTTCAAATTTGCCGTAGGGAATGACTGGTGGTTTCATGCAAAAGGGATGCCTGGTTCCCATGTAATTGTAAAAACCAATGGAGATGAACTGCCTGACCGTACTTTTGAGGAAGCTGGCCGCTTAGCTGCCTACTATTCCAAAGGAAGAGAAAATGATAAAGTAGAAATTGATTATTTAGAAAAGAAAAATGTAAAAAAACCAAATGGAAGCAAACCTGGATTTGTCGTTTATTACACCAATTACTCTTTGGTTGCTTCCCCTGATATCACCAATCTAAAGCTTGCTGCAGAATAAGACTGCTGATTTACTCTTCCATGCTACAAGATTTATCCCAACAAGCCATAACAATTTTAAAATGTGATGCTTGGAATTTTTTGTAAAAAGCGGTAAGAACTGCATGACTAATCCTGTTTCTGATGCATATACTATGCTTGTAACAAATGAGTTACAAACAAAACTGTATGACAACATACAGTATACGACATTGCCATAAATGTCAATAACAAAAGACAACAGGAGGTAACGATATGTCTAATTCATCTAACAAAGCGGTAGTACCGGAAGCAAAAAGTGCATTGGATAAGTTTAAATTCGAAGTTGCAAACGAAATTGGAGTACCATTAAAAGAAGGTTACAACGGAGACTTAACCTCTAAACAGAATGGTTCTGTCGGCGGTTATATGGTGAAGAAAATGATCGAAGCCCAAGAAAGACAGATGTCTGGTAAATAACAGCAGGATTTTACAGAATACGAAAGAAAGCAATTCTCAGACATCGAAAAAATTCGCCTGAAGCCTCAGGCAAAAGAGGAGAAGCATCTATGCAATGCTTCTCCTCTTTTATTCTATAGGAAAGACCTTGTCCGTTTTGTTCTTATAAGTTTACCGTTTCTCCCTGATGGCTGAGATAAAACTGTATCTGTTCCCGTAGTTTTACATGCTCTGGCAATGCAAGCTGTCTATCCTCTGACAAAAGCAAGTTTGCTTCTTCAGATGCTTGCTTTAGTAAATCTGCATTCTGGTAAATGTCACCTAGCCGAAATTCCAACAGACCACTTTGACGAATACCGAAAAAATCTCCCGGTCCCCTCAGTTTTAAATCTTCCCCGGCTATGAAAAATCCATCATTGGATTTGTTTAATATCTCCAACCGCTTTTTCGCCTTGTTGGAATCTGTCGTATTAATCATAATACAATAGGATTGGGCATCTCCTCTGCCCACCCGTCCACGAAGCTGATGAAGCTGAGCAAGTCCAAACCGCTGAGCGTCCTCTATCATCATAACCGTAGCATTTGGTACGTTTACCCCAACCTCAATGACGGTGGTAGATACCAGCACCTGTATTTCGTTATGGGCAAACTGTTCCATAATCAGGTTCTTTCTCCCAGATTTCATCTTTCCATGCAAAAACTCCACTACAGTATCCGAAGAAAGCTGCTCCCTTAGAGTCTGGGCATAATCTGTGACATTCTCTGCCTCCAGCCCCTCACTCTCTTCCACCAGAGGACAGATCACATAAACCTGATGTCCCAATGCAAGTTCTTTTTTTAGAAAATCATAGGAGGTTTTTCGAGAGCCTTTCCCCACAACACAGCTTTTCACCGGAAGTCTCTTTGCTGGAACTTCATCAATAACGGAAATATCCAAGTCGCCATAAAGAATGATGGCAAGAGTCCGAGGAATGGGCGTTGCACTCATCACCAAAACATGAGGCTGGGAACCTTTAAGAAACAATGTTTCCCTCTGCTTTACCCCGAATCTATGCTGTTCATCGGTAATCACCAATGCTAGGCTGTCATACAATGCACGCTCCTGAATTAGCGCATGGGTTCCAATGATCATGGCATTGGGATAAAGCTGCATCCGTTCATAAGCCCGCCGTTTTTCTTTCTGGGTTAGTGAGCCTGTCAAAAGAATTAACGGAATCCGTAAATCGTTTTTTTCACAAAGTTCTGTAAACGTCTGGTAATGCTGCACTGCCAAGACTTCGGTAGGCGCCATCAAAGCTGACTGATATCCAGACTGGGAAACATCCAGCATGGATAAAAATGCAATGATCGTTTTGCCGGAACCTACATCTCCCTGAACCAAACGCTGCATCACTTTCCTTCCCCGCAAATCTTTTCGAATTTCTTGTAAGGTGCGTTTTTGAGCCTCTGTCAATCGATAAGGCAATCCCTCTATTACTCTGTCTGCCCAAAGTACCTGGTTTTCCTTTGAACTTAAGGAAATATTTTCGCTATTCCCTTGCTCTTGGTTTTCCAACGGAAGAAAAGAAAATCCATTCAACACTTCTTCCATCTGTTCCTTTTGTATACCTGCTGATAGAATAAACTGGAAAAACTCATCAAAAATCAACCGTTTTCTTGCCTGTTCCAAAGCTTTTTCATTTTCTGGGAAATGAATATTCTCCAGTGCAAAATTGTATTCTGCCAGTCCACAGCGTACTCTAATGTCCTCCGGCAAATAATCCACCGATAAATCTAATTCTTCCAACACCTTTTTTATAGTCTGGGAAAGCTTATTTTTCCCAAGCCCTGCAGTCAACGCATAACAAGGCCATAAGCACTCCTCCATAGATTCATATTTTTCCGGTTGAAAAATTTGAGGCTGTTCCATATGGAACAGTTTTCCCTTTCTAGCTACTTTTCCCAAAAATATAAACCATTCTCCTGGCTTTAAAGTGTTTTTTAAATAAGGCATACGAAACCATACCAATTCTAGCTTCGTCTGTTGCTCCTGCAAGGTCAAAGAGGTAACCTGCATCTTCCTGCCTGCACGTACAAAAGGCTGCTTGTCCACTCGCGCTGCAATTGCTGCTGTGACCTCTTCCAGTCTTTTGGGCTGATCCAACTCAGCCTCATCCTCAAATGCATCTACTGTTCCATCCATAAGCTCTTCCAACTGGGTTAAGGGAATGATTGGCGGCAGTTTTTCATAATCTCTAGGATAATGAAGGAGTATATCACCAATGGTGTATACTCCCAAATTATGAAATAACTGTTCTGTTTTTGCGCCAATCCCCTTCAGTGCTCCGATACTGGATGATTTATCCATAGGGATTGCTCCTTTCTTATTCCACAGAAATTACGTAATAATAGATAGGCTGTCCTCCAAAATGAACTTCCACTTCACAGTCTGGATAAGCTTCTTCTAATTCAGATCCCAATTTTTCTGCAGCCGGTTCTTCAATCTCCTGTCCATAGTAGATACTGATGATTGCTGACTCCTCATCTACCAACTGGGCAACCATTTCCTTAATTACCTGATCCATATCCTTGCCTACCGAAAGAATAGAACTGTCTCCCATTCCCATGTAATCTCCCTGCTTGATGGATTTATCGTCAATTAGGGTATCACGTACTGCATAAGTGACCTGACCAGTCTTAACACTGGACAATTCCTCTGTCATTCGTGCAGCATTTTCCTCTGGGCTGCTCTCAGGCATAAAATTAATCAAAGCGGTAATACCCTGAGGCACTGTTTTTGTTGGAATAACAAAAATATTCTTCTCCTCAATTAACGAAGCCGCTTGATTTGCAGCAAGGATAATATTTTTATTATTCGGAAGGATAAAAATATTATCTGCATTTACATCCTCAATGGCATTCAGCATATCTTCCGTGCTTGGGTTCATGGTCTGACCGCCAGCAATAATATAGTCTACGCCCAATCCTTTAAAAATCTCATTGATTCCTTCCCCGATAGAAACAGAAATAAATCCCATATCCTTTTTGGGCGCTTTCTGTGCTTCTGCCAATGCATCTTTTTCAGAACGTTTCTTCTCATCTGCTTTTTTCTGTTCTTCGGCAGCTTTCTCCGCATCTTTGATTAATTTTTCCTGATGCTCTTCCCGCATATTGTCAATCTTCATTTTACTTAAGGACCCATATTCCAATGCCCGCTGAATTGCAAGTCCAGGATCATTGGTATGTACATGGACCTTTGTAATCTCATCATCTGCAACCACCACAATAGAATCTCCGATAGATTCCAGATATGCTTTGAAATCCATCTCTTCTTTTTCTTCCAATGGTCTCTGCAAAACAATGATAAATTCTGTACAATACCCAAATTTAATATCCTGCTCTGCCTGCTGTGAAATTTTTACCACACTACTTCCTGCTCCAGAAGCTTCAATGGTATAATCCACTTCTTTTCCCATAAGGGCGTCATAGGCTCCCTTTAGTACGGTAATTAGCCCCTGTCCACCAGAATCTACTACGCCTGCTTGTTTCAGAACTGGGAGCATTTCGGGCGTCTGACTCAAAACATAGTCTGCATGTTTAATTACCTCATCCATAAATACCGTAAGATCATCTGTTTCCCCGATCAGCTCCAGCGCCTTATCTGCGCCGCCTTTGGCTACGGTGAGAATCGTCCCCTCTTTTGGCTTCATAACTGCCTTATAAGCTGTTTCTACTGCTTTTTGAAGGGCATCACACAGAATTACAGTATCAATGACTTCATATTTACTGATTCCTTTGGTAAACCCGCGGAACAACTGAGATAAAATAACTCCTGAGTTACCCCTTGCTCCCCGCAAGGAACCGGAAGAAATTGCTTTTGCTAGAGAAGCCATATCTGGTGATTCTCCCAAACTGCTTACCTCTGCTGCTGCCGACATAATTGTCATTGTCATATTTGTTCCTGTATCACCATCTGGTACAGGAAATACGTTCAATTCATTAATCCATTCTTTTTTCGCTTCCAGATTCTTCGCTCCTGCTAAAAACATTTTCGCAAGCATCGGTGCATCTATTGTAGTTATCGCCACTTTTCTTTCCTCCTTAATCAATCACTCTGACACCTTCAACAAAGATATTGACCTTCTCAATTTCCATACCAGTAAATTCTTCTACCTGATATTTTACCGTGCTGATCAGATTATCAGAAACAGTAGAAATACTAACCCCATAAGAAACAATAACATGAAAATCCAATGTAATCTTATTGTTTTTCAAAGTAACATTTATTCCATGATTCAGGTAATCGCGCTTTAAAAGCCTTACCAGACCGTCTTTCACGTTCACAGCAGCCATTCCAACAATTCCAAAACATTCCACTGCCACAGAACCTGCGTAAATTGCAATTACATCTGTATCAATTAACACTTTTCCATATTGTGTGTCCACTTGTCCTTTCATAAACATAACCTCCAAAATGATATGATAACTCGAAAAAATACGTATTTCTTCAAATAAACCATCAGAAACCTCCTCGCTGGTTCCTCTGTATTATTCGAAAAAATACTCTGTATTTTTCCTCATTAAACCATCAGAAACCACGCTGCGGTTTCTGATGGTTTATATTATAACCGTTTTTTTGGAAAAATGAAACATATATTTTGTCTTTTTATAAAAAATTCATTTTCTACTTGCATTCTGTACACCTATCTGTTAAAATAGCCTTGTTGTGAGTTCGTGTATACGAGCTTAATACGGTGCAAGGAGGTGCAATTATGGCAAAATGTAGTATTTGTGGAAAAGGCGCGCATTTCGGAAATAATGTCAGCCATTCTCATAAAAAAACCAGAAGGATGTGGAAATCTAATATTAAATCTGTAAGGTGTAAAGTGAATGGAGCCTCTAAGAAGATGTATGTTTGTACTTCTTGCTTAAGAAGCGGAAAAGTGGAAAGAGCTTAGTTTTATGAGAACACCAGAAGCAGTCATTGATTCGAAATGTACTGCTTCTATTTTTTTGTCTTAACAACGATATTGCCTGGAAACTTCACACCCATTTTATTCCCGCGAGCAATGAGCCAAGCAGCCGCGCTCGCGCGGATATTTGGCGAATGCCGCGAGGGTAAGTGCCCTGCGGGGTATTTGACTCCAGGAAGAATTTTAACAGCAAAACAAATTATAACCCAGTAACAGCAAGACAAAGATGATCAATATTCCAAGGGCCTCATTAGGCAGAAAAATCATAATCGCCATTCCCACTGCTATCCAAAACAGTATAAAACCGATGAGTCGTTTCATGCCATCACCAGAAAAGAGCATATATTACTACTAATATATGCTCTCTCATTTAAAAAATTCCTTTTATTTGTGATTTTTCTATTTCTACAGCCGGCAAAATTACTGCTCTGTTTCTTCTTTGGAAAGATTTAATTTTTCAGCCAAATCCTGCGCTGCTGCTTCCCTGGCCTTTTCATCCTCTTTTGATTGTTTTTTTGCCGAATTCCTGTCTGTGAATTTATTGACCAGCTCTGGAACCATGTCCAAAATCTTGGTAATACCATCCTGATTCTTAACATTTACCAATTTCGTACTTCCATTCTGAATCACCAGTACTGCACTTGGCGTAATCCTGCCGCCCAATCCTCCAGCAGCGTTATTCTTTTTCTCATGACAAAATGCACCTGCACCCACACCGAATGAAACTTCAATCAATGGAAGGATTATCGTATCTCCAATATGCACTGCATCTCCAACCACTGTCTTTGTAGTAATAAAGCTATCCATTCCTTTAAATAAGGATTGCACGGTTGTGTTAAAATTATTTTCCTGCATGATATGACCTCCTGCTATTTTCTTATATTTGTTATTAATTTTCGTATATTTTTGTCTGTAATCAAGCGAATTCCTATCACTGGAACATGTAAAAACCGAATATGCCCAGCAACAAAAATAATCCCCTTTGCATAAAAAGATTCTGAAAGGAAATCAGGCATAATAACCATTCTTGACCTTGCCCAGAAAGGAAGAAAACTTGCCGCACCCAGCGCTTTTCCTGTCCACTCTGGATTCCCCATGGAAAAAGTCACATTTCCTGAAATTGTCCCAGGAATGTAATGGCGGAATAAATATTGAACTTCTCGCAAAACATGAAAAAATGCCAACTGGTTACTTTCCTCATAAATGATCTTTTTTATTTTTTCTATTTGACCTTTCACAGTAGTTGTCCCACTTTCACCATCTTCTGCTTGTTGGCTAAATCTATTGTGAACTGCCTGTCCTTTTTGTTTGAAATTATAAAATCCTGTTTTGACTTTTCCTTCAAAACCTTTCTTTTTCTTTTGTTTTTTTCTTTTCTTTTTTTCTGATTTTTTTCTTTCCTGTTCAGGTAACGTTTCTTTTTCAATAAAATCTTCTTTTAAGAAATCTTCTTTGAAAGAAATATGTTCTTCTGAAAAACCTTCTTCTTGGCCTGCGTGCTCCTCTTGACCTGTCTCTTCAAAATCTTCTGTTTCAACTGTTTCATCTGAAATATTTTGAACCTTTTTTCTCTTCTTTATTCTTCCTGTACCCCTGCGCTCCTTTTTCCCTTTCTCTCCCAAGGGTAAAGAAATCCCAAATATACGCAGCTTAAAAGAAATATCTTTTTCCTTATAGTATATCCTCACATCCACCAAATGAAGCAGCCAGTGAACTACGGCCTTACCTTCCACTTCATCCTGCACTTTCAAAGTGACGCGATACCGGACCGGAACCAGAATCAACGCAACAAAAAACAATAATAGAACTGCCAGAAAAATACCAATTATTTTTAAAATTACAAACAGAATTTCCATTTGCGCCCTTTCTTCTGATTCTCTTTGTGTTTTTCAAGAAAATAATCTCTGATTTGAAATGTTCCGGTCTTCTCATATACATCCATAACAATCATCCCTGCCAATTCCATGGCATTTTCATACCCTTTATCTACCCCGATCACCAGAAGGTCTGATTTGGGATAATATTTCTGCATCAATTCCCAAGAAGGGATAATGTCCAACAAATTCTCTGGATTACTGCTCAAGGTAATCACATAAATACCAATCTGCCCTGCATGATGGAGAATTTTCCATTTTATCTTATGCTTTTTTCCTACAATATCCTCTCCTGCATAAAATTCCTTGTACCAATCCATAAAGTTCTCCTGAAACTCTCACCTGTCCATACAAAAGATGAACGTGTATAGGGTTATCATACGAAAATTCAAATGCTTTTCTAATATGATAAAAAGGTGCTCATGGGAAGAGCGCCTTTTTCTGTGTGTAACTGCTGCTCTGTTAAGAACAGACTTTAGAAATATTTTCTGTTGCCCCAAAGATTACTTTTCTTTAAATCAAGATATTCATTATACGCTTTCTCCAATATTTGCTTCTCATTAGCAAAACGAAGCAGATGGTAAGCCTCATGAAATTTATAGTACCCTGAATCAACAAAATATTCTTCCCGTTGTGGTTTGCTGTAATAACTGTCTGCCATCATAAGATACCAGTGCACATCCTTTTCCACTGTATCATCTGGTACAGTAAAAGTATACTGGCTCTTCCCTACATACTTAATAATCGAGGCATCTACTCCCGTCTCTTCCAGCACCTCTCTTGCCGCTGTGTCTCTGTATTCTTCACCTGGCTCCACAGTTCCTTTTGGAAGTACCCAGCCCTCATATTTGTTCTTGTAATTCTTATATAAAAGCAAAATCTTTCCACGAAATATTACCACACCACCACAACTCGTTGCTTCAATCATTGCAATACCTCCTGATGTGGTTTATAGAACTTTGAAACTAGTATACCCCTTTTTCCATTTTCTTGCAAGAAGTTTCTGCTATTTGAGTTTCCCCATTTTTTATAATAGCCGATACTATAGAACCAAAAGGTCTTGCTGCCTTTGGCAGCATAGACATCTTGCACAAAAAGCGCTCTGAAAAGCTAGCTTTCCAGAGTGCTTTTCTGTGCAAAGTGTTTCCATCACTTCGTGATGGAAACCTTTTGGTACTATGAATTGTAAAATGGGGAAACTCAAAGTTTCTGCTATTGATTAAATTTCATATTATAGTCCAGCTCTCGGCTTTCTTTCCAATAAAAAATGAAGGCTTACATGGTAAAGAAACGATCAAACACCTGCTTTGCAATGGGAACTGCAGCCTCACTTCCTGAACCGCCCTTTTCTACAATCACAGTAACTGCAATGGTCCCCTTTTCCTCTGTAGATGCATATCCAGTGAACCATGCATGACTTTCAGACTTATTGCTGCTAAATTCCGCAGACCCTGTCTTTCCTGCCGCCTGATAACTCTGACCACTTAATTTTGAGCCAGTCCCTTCACTTACCACCAAAGACATAAATTCCCCTAGCTTTGCAGCTTCCTCCTGGGTAAAAAGGGAACCATACTGAGAAGCACGGTAATTTTTCACAGTAACGCCTTTATAATTTTCAGTATGATCAATCACATAAGGCCGCATCAATATGCCTTTGTTTGCAATCGCCGAAGTTAGCATGGCCATATGCATGGGTGTCACCAATGTTTCTCCCTGCCCAATAGCTGTCTGGGTCACCTCATCTGTATTCGAATTTTCTTTTAAAACAAAGCTACTCTTATTAAATGGATAGGAAATGGGCAAATCTTTGCCAAACAGCACACTGTCACATAGCTGCCAAAAGGCTTTTTTGTCCAGCCCCAAACCAATATTCGCATAAGAAGTATTACAAGATTTTGCAAAAGAAGTTTCCAAATTTTCCATTCCATGCACTGCATGGTTATAACAGTGAATCTCTGTATTCTCCATTGCAATGCTTCCCGTACATTCATAGGAATAATTCTGATAATTGGAATTTTCCCGGATATATTCCAATGTTGTTAAAATTTTAAAGGTAGACCCAGGCGGGTACAATCCCTGGGTGGCCCGATTGACCAAAATCGAATTTTCACTATCTGTATTGGAAATAATACTGTCCCACTGGGCTTCTATGGTATTTGGGTCAAAATCCGGTTTTGAAACCATAGCAAGAATTTTCCCAGTATCTGGCTCCAGTACAACTACCGCCCCACGGTTTTCTCCCAATGCCTGATATGCTGTTTCCTGCAAATCATAATTCAAAGTGGTCACAATATTGTCTCCCTGATTTTTCTGATCCTGAATACCATGAAACACTTGTTCCAAAAAGAAAGCGTGGGAACGAAGCAAACTAAAATTCCCAAAAGACTCTATTCCTGACTTTCCATTACTGTCATATCCTACCGCATGGGCAAACATACTGCCGTAGGGGTAATATCTTGTCTCACTTCCATCTTCGCCTACGATGGTCTGCGCCAGCGTCTTACCATCTGCGGAACGGATTTCACCACGAACCACATGCTCTGCAAATGTATTTTGCCGGGTATTATATGGACTATTAATAAAATCCTCACTGCGGAAAATCTGAAAATAAGCAAAATACCCCATCATCAACATAAACATTCCCACAAATAGATACGTAATCACAACAAATTCTCTATTTTTTTTCTTCTTTGTATTAGTCGAAATCCTGGACCTTGGTTCCGTGGATGGTTTCTTCATGAGACGATATCCTTCCTTTCCTCTTCTTTTTCCCGGACTTTCTGGAACTTTCCGGCTCCTCCCCATCAAGATTTTTAGACACCCAGGCGCCTATTTCTTTGGACTCTTGGAAAATTTCCTCTTCCACCTCATCCAGACGACGGCCTGTCTGCTTTTTTTTCTTTTTCTTAGGCTTTTCTATAATTTCCATCTCTTCTTCTCCACGTTCACGCATCAAATACAATCCTTGAATAATCGCAAAAATAATCAATGTGCTCAGAAGAGAACTCCCGCCATAGCTAACAAGGGGAAGTGTCACTCCCGTAGAAGGAATAAATTTAATATCTCCGCCAATCGAAAGGAAAATCTGGAACCCATAAATGGTCCCCAACCCCAATGCCACTAATTTATAAAAAAAATCTTTTATTTGCATGGCAATATTTAAAAACATCAAAAAACAGCTTACACAGACTAAAATCAAACAAATGGCAAAAATTCCACCTAACTCCTCTGCAACTGCTGAAAAAATAAAATCCTGTTTTACTTCTGGTATTTTATATGGCATTCCCTGATTCAATCCCATACCAAACCATCCGCCTGTTCCAATCGCAAACAGTGAATTAGATATCTGGTTTCCTTCCCGTTCAAAGACTGCAAGAGGATCCTGCCATGCTACCACACGCACACGAACGTGATTGAACAGATAATATGCCACTACAGACGCGGCTGCGCCGCATAGCAGCCCCCCTGCAAAATAGTATAATTTTCTGGTAGCTACATACAACATTACCAGATAGGCAATAAAAAATATAAGTGCAGCTCCCAAATCCCGAGATAACACCAAAATCACCACATGCATTGCTGCAACCACAGTTGCCTTTACTACCTGTATAAATTCTGTAGACTCATAAAACATGGATGCAACAAAAAAAACAAATATAATTTTAATAAACTCTGAAGGCTGGATCGTAACACCTGCTACAGAAAATGAAAGTTTCGCGCCATGGGACACTGCCCCCAAAACCGCCACCACTCCCAACATAGTAATTCCTGCTAATGCATACATCCATGTAAGACTTCGGACAAATTTCCAGCGGCTGATAAAGAATGGAATCAACATGGTAATTGCCATGGAAATAACGGCAATTACAAATTGCTTTACTGCATGCTTGTATGAAAGACGTGTCAGCACCACAAAACCAATGCACATAAGCATACACATATTATTCACGATCAGCTTCGATACCCGTTTGTAAAAAATTCTATAGCAGACCTGTACAGTAAGAAAGAAAACCACCTGTTCCAGATAAAATTTCAACAAATCCTGATTCTTTGTAGACAAGTAAAGAACCCCATAGGCATTTAGATGAAATAAATACATATACATGACCTGTTTTTTAAATTTCCATGCCTGTTCTTCCAAATCCACCTTTTTATTCAAGGCAGAAAAACACTGCCAAGTATAAAGAGCAAACAATATAATCATTGTATACTTGGATAGTTCTGTAATTAAATGTAACATAAATTATTCGACTCCTCGTCTAAAATGGCCGTTGGTATACTCCGAAAAATATTTTTTCTGGCTGTCTGTAGAATCCTCAAAGGCTTGCCTCCAGCATGCAAACACCCGCTCGGTCTCTTCTGGATTTTCCTTGGTAAAAGACAAGCGGATTCCTGCCGGATGCAGCTCATATATTTTCCCCATATGATGCAGCAAAGATGTGGGACTCATATTATAAATGATATTATAACAGTCTTCACATTGCTTTTTCACCGGAAATTGTTTCCCATAACGATCTTTCAGAAAAAAATTATGTTTGCCAGGATTACAACCAGATACATTTTTAAAAAGACATTGACTGCTAATCATGAGAGGCTGATATCCATACAGAATCATCTCTCCTCTTTTGCAATTGATTTCCTTTAATTCCTTAAAATTCAATTCCACTGGAAGGGTAATATTGAAAACCGACCATTCCTCCAATGCCTTGCGTGCTTCATTGGAATATCCATACAAATTATAGTCTCCCTGCACAACCTCAAAATCGACACCCATATCTTTTAAAAATTGAATCTCCTCATAATTTCTTATCAAATATCCATCTGCTTGCGCCTGTTCTATTTCCTTCCAATTCTTTCGAAACCAAAGAGCCGTGTCCATACGGAAAATATAAGGGAATGCCAAATAACATTTTTTTCCAGCTTCATGTGCCTGATGAACCTGAACCTTAAGCTGTTCTGCTAATTTCCTTCTGGAGTATATGGATGCTTCAAGATAAATGCGAACAACCTCAGGTTGCTTTAACGTAATCTGAAACTGTTGGAATGTTTCTGTCAAAACACGAAGCTCTGCCCCTTGACATCTACATGCTTCATTGCTCTTGGCTTCACATTCCTCTAGCAACCCACAATGGGGTTCCTCCATAGCTGCAAAAGAAAGGCTCTCGCTCTTCCTATGATACTTTTTCAAAATTTCTTCCTGTAAAGATTTCAACCCAGTTCTACGTAAATGGTTTAAAGCTCCTACGGTAAGAAATACATTTTCATCCATTTCCAATTTTAGTTCTTCAAATACAAAAGGCGTATTCCCTGTCTTTTGCATTTTTTCTAACACTATTTTCTCTGTCAAAGGCTGCTTTAATGCAGTCCCTGTCAGATCTCCAATTACCTCAACCTGAATCCCTTTATACTGTAACATAAGATGGGCAGGTCTTCCTTGAAAAAGTCTTAAGATTCCTTTTATTTTTTCTTTACCTTCTATCTCCTTCTCTGGCTGATGTTGTGTCAAACCTTTCTTTTCTTTTTCATGAGAAGGTTTGATAAAGGTAACCATATCTTTCCCATTTTTTCTGGTATAATATCCATCTGTAAATCCGCATCGGTTTCCAAGAGCTAACAAAAGCTCTTGATCTTCCTTTGTAACTTCGTAAATCTGTGCCGGATTTGACTCATATTGATCAAGATATTTCCGGTAAATCCTTGTAACTCCTGCAGCATACTCTGTCTGTTTCATCCGCCCTTCGATTTTAAAGGAATAGACGCCGCTCTGAATTAATTGGGGCAGCAGCTCAATTCCACATAAATCTTTCAAGCTTAAAAGGTATTCTCCTTTTCCTTTGGAAAATGTTTCCTGTTTTTCTGTAAGTAATTCATATGGCAAACGACAAGGCTGCGCACATCTGCCCCGGTTTCCGCTTCTTCCTCCAATCATGCTGCTCATCAAACACTGACCGGAATAGCAATAACAAAGAGCCCCATGGACAAAACTCTCAATCTCTGCTCCCGTTTCTTGATAAATATGTAAAATTTCTTCCAAACTTAACTCCCTAGCAGTAACAATGCGGCTGCATCCTGCCTCCAAAAGCAATTTTGCCCCATAAGCGCCCGTAATAGTCATCTGAGTGCTCCCATGGATGGACAATCCTGGAAAATAGCTTCGAATCAAGTGAAGGACGCCTGGGTCCTGTACAATTACAGCATCCAGTCCCGCTTCATAAAGAGGATTCAGATAATGATATAATTCTTTGATTTCCTGTTCTTTCAATAAAGTATTTACTGTAAGGTAAAGCTGTTTTCCTCTCAGGTGAAGGTAATCCAAAGCCTCTAACAATTCCTCTTCTGTAAAATTATCTGCATAAGCTCTTGCCCCAAACCGATTTCCTGCTGCATATACTGCATCTGCTCCAGCATCTGCAACTGCTTTTAAAGTATCAAGGGAGCCTGCTGGCGACAATAGTTCTGTTTTTCTTTCCCTTCTATGATGCATAACATCTCTCCTATACAGTCAAATAATTATCATGAATATAGGGCTGCCACAAAATAACGGTTTTCCATCATAACCGTTCTAACTATCACATAGATAGAACGATATCTTGTGGAAGCGCCCAATTTTGCGATAGCCCCATTCCAAACAAACTGCCTTGTCTTACGCCACCACTTATCTCAAACGGAATATTCTTCCCTTTTTGCATCTGTATGCGACTCCTCAAAGGGCATCTGTTCTTTCGGCTGTGCCGGGTCCGTTTGCCCTTGTTCTTTTTCTAACTGATTCCTGACATTGGAATCCTGAGTTACAGTTCCTATCTGACTCTTTTCTCTTTCTAAATGATTCCCCACATCTAACGTCTGTTTCTCCGGCTGCACCTGCCCTTTGACCTTTCCTAATAGTGCATCCTCCAGTGCATTTTCCAGTTTCGATTTATGTAATAAAAGCTTCCGGTTTTCTTTTTCAAATTCCGTAGCTGCCTTTTCACTGCTTTCCGCCTTAATCCTAAGAGAAATTAATTCATGTTTTAATTCATAAATTTCCTTTTCTTTCTCTTTGACATCCTGATCAAGTTTCTCTGCCTGTTCTCTTGCCTTAAAATAGTCATCTGCTATATTTAATTGTACCAGTGTAGACTTCATCTCTGCAGGAAAACGACGAAATTGCTCCATCTCATCGAATTCATTTATCTTCCCATTAATGTACTTTGCCACTCTCTGTAGATAATCTTCACTTTCATAACCGCTTAAAGTATAAATCTTTCCTCCAATTAGCACCTCAGCGCTAGTTTTTGCTGACATATATTCATCCTCTCCTGACACTAATCTGCTCCACCACTTTCTTAATTATAACTGATTTCTACAGAAAAACAAATACTATTTTGCAATTCCGAAATGTTTGTAAGAAAAGTCAGTGGCCACTCTTCCTTTGGGCGTACGGTTGATAAACCCATTTTTCACCAAATAAGGTTCATATACGTCTTCAATCGTCCCCGCGTCCTCCCCCAGAGAAGCTGCAAGCGTATCAAGTCCTACCGGCCCTCCCTGAAATTTTTCGATCATAGTCAATAAAATATTTCGATCATTCTGATCCAGCCCATACTTATCTACTTCCAGCAAATCCAACGCAAAAACAGCTACCTCTAAGGTAATCTTCCCCTCGTATTTTACTTGTGCAAAGTCCCGTACCCGTTTCAGCAGACGGTTGGCCAGCCTGGGAGTTCCCCTGGAACGCCTTGCCAGCTCAAATGCTCCATCTTGATCAATTTCCACCTCAAGTTTTTTTGCTGAATGAAGAATAATGGTTTTTAACTCCTCTGGATTATAAAACTCCAAATGATGCACTACTCCAAAACGATCACGTAAGGGCGCTGACAAAAGTCCCGCCCGTGTAGTTGCCCCTACCAGGGTAAAATGGGGCAAATCCAAACGAATCGAGCGGGCAGTGGCCCCTTTTCCAATCATAATATCAATCACATAATCTTCCATGGCAGGATAAAGCACCTCTTCCACCTGGCGGTTCAGACGGTGAATTTCATCTACGAAAAGGATATCCCCTTCCTGTAGCCCGTTTAAAATCGCTGCCATCTCTCCAGGCTTCCCAATTGCAGGCCCGGAGGTGATTTTCATATGCACCCCCATCTCATTGGCGATAATCCCTGCCAGTGTAGTCTTACCCAAACCGGGAGGCCCATAAAAAAGCACATGATCCAAAGCTTCTTGTCGTTGCTTTGCTGCCTCAATATAAACCTTCAGCGTTTTTTTTGCCTTCTCCTGTCCAATATATTCTTCCAGCTTCTGGGGACGTAAGCTAGTTTCTATTTTTAGATCTTCTTCCTGAATCTGGGTGGAAATTACACGTTTTTCCATGAAGGATATTCCTTTCTGTTTATATAAATGCCATTTGCTTTAAGGCTGCCTTTAATACTTCCTCAACAGTAATATCTGGGACAAGCTCTACTCCACTCACCGCTTTGATGGCTTCCGAAGAAGAATATCCCAAAGCCGATAATGCCTGCACTGCCTCACTTTTTACACCTGAAAGAGAATTTTCCTGTTCATTTGCCATATCCACAATTTTGTTCTCAAAGACATCCTCTAGCTTTAACTTGTCCTTTAACTCTAAGATTAACCTCTGGGCTGTCTTGGTACCAATTCCAGGGGCTTTTGCAATTGCCTTTGCCTCCTCTCCCAATACTGCAAAACGCAGATCATCCGGCGTCATTACCGTTAAAATTGCCAGCGCGCCTTTGGGACCTATGCCGCTGACTCCTAGCAGAAGCTTGAAAATATTCAAGTCATCCCTGGTCAGAAATCCATAAAGCTCCATCAATTCTTCTTTCACATGAAGATACGTATAAATCTTTATTTTTTGACCTGTTCCAGTAAAATTATCGATCATACTGGCTGGAATATGAACATTATAACCTACATTATTTACTTCTACTACAATGGTATCATCCAAAATCTCAACCAGTTCACCTTTCAGATAAGAATACATGATATCTCCTTTTCCCTGTCAGCAATCCCAGCTTATTCCACCAATTCTCCATAAAAGTAAAATCCCTTGCATTCTTTTAATGTTACATTTACAATTTTTCCAATCATTTCTTCTGTTCCAGGAAAATGTACCATAAAATTGCTGCTTAAACGTCCGCTTACCAGCATTTGATCCTGTTCATTCACTTCCTCCACTAAAACAGGCTCTGTTTTTCCCGTATATAGCTCTGCTTTTTTCGCTGCAATGGACTGTACACTCTTTAGCAATCGGTCAAAACGATCCTTTACTACATCTTCCGATATCTGTTCTTCCATGAAAGCTGCCGGAGTCCCTGTACGTTTCGAATAAATAAACGTAAAAGTGCTTTCATACCCTACCTGTTCCACCACATCCATTGTCTCCAGAAAGTCCTCTTCTGTTTCCCCAGGAAATCCTACAATAATGTCTGTGGTCAAGGCAATATCCGGCACTGCCCTTCTGATTTTTTCCACTAAGGATAAGTACTGCTCCTTATCGTAATGACGATTCATGGCTTTCAAAATACGACTGCTGCCCGATTGGAGCGGAAGATGCAGATGACGGCATATTTTCTTTGATTTTCCCATTACTTCTATCAACTCGTCAGAAAGGTCTTTGGGATGAGAGGTCATAAAACGAATTCGCTCAATCCCTTCTATATCTTCTATTTGTTTTAGTAATTCAGCAAAAGTTATAGGCTCCTTTAAGTTTTTTCCATAAGAATTGACATTCTGTCCCAGCAACATGATCTCCACTACGCCATCTGCCGCCAAACGTTCAATCTCAGCAAGAATATCTTCTGGCTTACGGCTCCGTTCCCTCCCACGCACATAGGGCACAATACAGTAGCTGCAGAAATTGTTACATCCGAACATAATATTGACGCCAGATTTAAAGGAATATTTTCGTTCTATCGGCAATTCTTCCACAATCTTATCTGTATCCTTCCAGATATCGATAACCCTTCCCTTCTGTACGAAAGAGGTCTCCAGCAGTTCAGCAAACTTATAAATATTGTGGGTGCCAAAAACCAAATCTACGAAAGGATAGCTTTTTTTTATTTTCTCTACAACCTCTGCCTCCTGCATCATACAGCCGCAAAGGGCAATTTTCATATGGGGATGATGCTTCTTATATGCATTTAAGTAGCCCAGGCGTCCCCAGACCTTATTATTGGCATTTTCCCGAACCGTACAGGTATTATAAATTACAAAATCTGCCTCTTCCTTCTCTGCTTGGCAATAGCCAACAGTCTCCAGAATTCCTACTAGCTTTTCTGAATCCCTTGCATTCATCTGGCACCCGAAGGTTTGAACAAAAAAGCATGGACGTCGGCCATTCCTTTTTTCAAACTCCCGAACCCATTCCCGGCATTTTGCCATAAAATAATATTGACGGGCCGGCTCCTGGGTGGGCGGCTCATGGCTTACATCTATTTTCTCTAAATCAATTTCATTATACATTGGTCTTGGCTTTCTCCCTTTAGAATGAAAAAGCAGGAGGCTGGCGCCCAGCTTCCTGCCCTTAAAACTTACAATTTTTCCTGAAATCCCGGTTTATACAGATGGCGTGGAATTCCGTCTACCATAACTGGTGATACATCACCTTGAATCAACGGTTTCACATATGTTACAAACTCGTCTGTCACATAAGTGCCATCCTTTGTCACCCAATCTCTAGGCACTAGCTTCTCATCATTTGCAATCTTATGTACATCCTTAACCGCTGTTGTACTCTGATAAGGATCATCAGATATTCTTTCCAGCACTACCATCTTTCCAGTATCACCTTCATCTGCTGCCTTAACAGCAGCGCCGCCTACCTGATAAGCCTCCAGAATGTCCACTCGTGATGCGGAATGAGAAGCTGAACGCTGCAAAGTGCTCAATTCAATCGCACGTGTCTTACATCCGATCTCTCCTGCAACAAAGCTTGCCAGATATGCCGCTGTTCCTGAGAGCTGTTTATGACCAAACGCATCCACAAAATCTACACTATTTCCAAGTTCACAGACATATTTTCCATCTGCTGTCCGAATTCCTTCTGAAACTGCTACCACAACAGAAGATTTCTTCTCCAACAGCTTGCGAATCTTCGCAATAAATTTCTCCAGATCAAACTGTAATTCTGGAAGATAAATCAAATCAGGACCTGTGCTGTCCTCACCCTTTGCCAAAGCTGCCGCTCCTGTCAGCCAGCCAGCATTACGTCCCATAATCTCAATAATTGTAACCAATCCCTTGTTGTACTCCAGACAAAAGCTATCGCAGATAATCTCTTTCACAGAAGTGCCGATGTATTTTGCAGCGCTTCCATATCCTGGCGTATGGTCTGTCAATGCCAAATCATTGTCAATGGTCTTCGGGCAGCCAATAAAGCGTACCGTCTGTCCAGTAATAATAGCATAATCAGATAACTTCTTGATGGTATCCATAGAATCATTTCCACCAATATAAATAAATGCTTCAATATCAAGCTTATCTAAAATTTCAAAAATCTTCTCGTAAACTCCCATATCTTCATGGATTTCTGGCAGTTTATAACGGCAAGAACCCAGATAAGCCGCTGGTGTACGCTTTAAAAGCTCTGCATCCAGCTCATTTGTAATATGCTCCGAAAGGTCAATGTACCTTTCCTGAAGGAGTCCCTGTATGCCATGCAGCATTCCATATACCTTCTTTGCTCCACGGTCTTTTGCTGTTCTGTATACCCCTGCAAGGCTGGAATTAATCGCTGCAGTAGGGCCTCCTGATTGTCCCACAATAACATTGCGCTTCATATTTGTACCTCCATCTTCTTTTTACAAAACCCATAATGTATATTATACCAAAAAAATGCGTCTTGTACAAGTTTTTCTTTTATCTTTCAAAAAGACTTTTTAACACTGTATTACTGTTCACTCCGTGACCAGTAACCACACTATCTTTACTTCCATTTCCTATCCCCAGCCCAAAGCGCGGCTCCTACCGCAGCCACTGCCAGCACACAAGCCACTTCTGAAATCTCATGATACACAGACGGCCAAGAAGAAAACGCGTAAATGTATTTCAATAACGGCTCTAAATGATAACGCAGCAGAGAAATCAGAGGGTTCATATATTCCATATTTGCAATCATCAATATCACATTGGGCAGGATAAACAGCAAAACCGTCCCCGAAAAAAACTGCACTGTAGAAAGGAAGATCTGCGCAAAAAGAAAGAATATCACTGCTACTGCAATTCCGGCTGCAATCCTCTGCAGCACAGTAAGCCCCACAAGGGTTCCAACCGTCCAGTCAGTTGGAAATTCCCGGAACCCTGACAGAGACCATGCTGGCATTCCCATGTTCAAAGCCTCTGGATTCCTCCAAAAAAATATAAAGCAGGAGGGCAGCCAAATCACAGCTTGCAGCGCAGCTCCTGTCAGACATGCAATCAAAAATTTGTACCAGTATACCTTTCGGCTGTTGGCTGTGGAATGGATCAACACTCCCATCCTGCTGGCTGATTCATGTTGAAATAAGCCTCCCAGGGAAAATACTGCTGCTAAAAGAAAAATCAAAAAATGCGTCAGCTCCTTGTCCTTGTCAAAGAAGAATCCGTCCCAAACACGTTCATTGATATATACTGTTCCTTCCTTTCCACTTTCTAAAATATACTGTGCCTGAATCCGTATTCTATCTAATGCGGCATATTGACCGCCGTCCATAAATATCAAGGACTGTTCCTCCAGTCTTTCCAGCGCCTGTTCCAGCTCCATGCCACTTTTCCCAATAAAATCTTTCGAAAACTGTTCATAATAATATTCCGATGGCATCACAAGGCCTGCATCCTGCCATTCTCCCACATCCCGATACAGCATAACTGCTGTAAATATCAAAAACACCACCCAAGTTTTCTGCACTCGTAAATACTTGTCACATTCCTTGCGAAAAATACTTGTTCCACGTCTCCTGTATGATTCTCTGCTGCTAACATAACCAAAAATTTTCAAAGAAGAAGGTCCAAATGCGGCAACAGACACGCAGCTCCCAATGCCCACCGCTAACATCAAAACACATCCCGAAAGGGTAAGTCCTACCGGATAAGACAATAGATTCAAATTCTGATAATCCCCTAAGAACTCCGCTGTATCAAATATTCCAATCAAATTTAAGTACCGGAAGATCTTTGCCACCGGATTCTCAGGCAGATAAAACCACAGGGAAAAGCTTAGTCCTAAAGCCCCTCCCAGCACAAGCCATGCCGCTCTGCCTCCATTGAACCTGTAAATCACTGCCTGAAACACTAGCGCAATGGTAACAGAAGCAGCCATTTTCCAAAGCATAAAAAGCACAAGATACAGACCGACTGTACAGGGGAATGACACATTCCGACAGTCGGCAATTCCATGGATCTCCGCCCCAAGAGGCGGCAGCCCAACCGTTTCCCCCGTCAAAAGAATATTCCACCCATAGATGGCACATGCATACAAAGCAGTGCTCAGGGACACTGTGGCAAGCTGCACGAATTTCAGATACGCCCTGCCCCGCAAAGACGATTGCAGAAGCTTCTGCATCCCACTGCGCCCATCCTTGCCAAATAGCTGAAATGACAGCAGACAAACACCGGCCAGCACAAACACATCCGCCAAAATAAACTCCTGCATTTTCACCAGCCCCGCACTGCTTTGGGGCGTAACAGCAAGACCCTTTAACCCGGAAAAATCTTTCTGCGTCTTTATAATGTTACGATAAGAATAACTTCCTTCCTTTGAAAAAATAGGAAATTCCAGCAGCTTTTCGGCCCTTGCATCTATCTGCTCAATAAAAGTATCGAAATTGTCTGCGTCCCGGTATTCCTCTTCCACGATCTGCAGCGCTTCATAGCGCAATCGTTCTTCTTCATTCAGCCAAAATTCTTCTCCTGCCTCCGCTGCTGCCTCCGCTTTCTGTTCCAATATGAGACGTTCCTCCTGGATTACTGCAAGCCCTGCCTGGCGTTCTCCTGTCTGTTCTGCCCTTCGATGTACCTCCTCATAAACTTTCCTGTATTCTGGGGAAGGAATGGCAGGAATCAAATAGATATAATAAGCCGCCCCATTAATTGCCAAAAACAGCAGCAACAGCCATTTTACCTTTCCGCTCATAAGCTTACTCAGCTCATACCGCACCAGCATTCTCCCCACCCCTTCCATCCTGCTCTGAAAATACAGACAAGTAAACCTCTTGTAAATTCGCAGAAACCTCTGCACCCTCTGTTACCAGCCCCCGGAAATTCTCATCCTTGGCAATAAAGCGTACCTGTATGGTACTATCCGGCAGCTCCTGTATATTGCTGATAACCACCCGTTCCTCCAGCTTTTCCAATGCCTCACTCTTAATTCGCGCCTCATATACCTGGCCGGAAAGCTGACTGCACAGTTCCTGGATACTCCCATGTCTGCGGATTCTCCCTTCTCCAAGAAGCAGAATTTCCTTTGCAATGGAATCCACATCTGATACCACATGGGTTGCAATGATCACCGTACGCTCTTCTGCTATGCGGCTGATAAAATTGCGTATCTTAATGCGTTCTTTGGGATCAAGCCCCGCCGTTGGCTCATCCAAAATCAATACCTTGGGCTGCCCAAGCAATGCCTGGGCTATGAGAATCCGCTGCTTCATCCCTCCGGAATAGGTAGACAGCTTCTTCCCTGCCACATCCAAAAGCCCTACTATTTCCAAAGCAGCTTCTGCCTCTAGTGGAATCTTCTGCTTTGGAATACTTTTCAATGCAGCCATATAAGAAAGGAACTGGAACGCAGTGAACATTTCATACATCCCCTGCAGCTGGGGAACATATCCCAGAACCTGTCGATATTCCCTGCTATGTTTCCGAATATCTTTCCCACAATAGGACACGCTCCCGGAATCGCAAGTGAGATTCCCGGTCATGATCTGGATAAGGGTTGACTTCCCTGCTCCATTTGGACCAAGCAATCCATACACTCCATCCGAAAATGTATAATTCAAGCCGAAAAGCACTTGTTTCTTCCCATATGATTTATTCAAGAACTTAATCTCCAACATATGCAACACCTACTTTCCCATTTCAATACGCTTCGGCTCCACAATTCCCCCCTGAAACTGGGACTTGTCCACATAGTAAAATTCCGGTTTAAGAGGATTGCCATCCTGAAACGTCTCAAGGAACATATAATCCTCCGTGCCTGGAAATATATAATAAAGAATTCCAAATTCTCCAGTTGGAATCTCCGCTGCCAGGGTTCCGTCATGCTCATAGACACGCACCCGATAGTCATCCTCCGGCACCGGCTCTGGAACCTCCAGCCAATTATCCGTCATAAAATACACATATTTCTTATCCAATCCTCTCAGATTATCCCTTTTCC
>ERZ778518.734-NODE-734-length-28472-cov-8.889186_pt1 | contig 28472 bp, 23 predicted proteins | sample MGYA00510340_ERZ778518 | MGnify/ENA primary metagenome ERZ778518 (study PRJEB29527, sample SAMN07138967) | mouse gut metagenome | material: feces | host: mouse | place: China:Nanjing | collected 2016-01-25 ...
AAGTGTTTCCATCACTTTGTGATGGAAACCTTTTGGTTCTATGAATTGTAAAATGAGGAAACTCAAAATTTTATTATGGAATTTCAAAATACGGGCTCCCAATCATTAAATCCTCTGCCAAAATATCTGCAAATTCAGCAGCTATCCGCTTCTTTTTTTCCCAAAACATTCTTGCCTTTTCTGTTACCATAGGATTTGGTTCCACTTTATTGGAGCTTTCCATAATGTGATAATAGGCCGCTGCATAGCTTTTTGCATGAACATTTCCCATTGCCATACAATCCCACACAATTCCCATAGCCCCTTCTTCATCCAGCAAATCTGCTTCTAACAGCAAGGTCAATTCCATGCCGATATTCTTATTCTGCAGCAAATATTTATTGGAATGGGCATAAATTAAACGCTCCACTTGTTCCCGGAATTCATCTTCCATCTGATGTGATATGGCATATTCATGAAATGCCCTACCGCTTCGCACCGCATGATGATCATTATCATGGTCTGCATACCCAATATCATGAAAAATTGCCGCTGTACACAACAGGTCTTGGTTCACCCTTTCCATACCTTCTGTCAGACGAAAACACCAATGCAATACTCGGATGGTATGCTGAAAACGGCAACGAAAAGGATGACGGGGATTTAAAGAAACAATTCCACCATTCTGAATCAAATATTCTTTTACATACGCCAAATATTCCATGTATTTTTCATTTACCATACCGCACCTCCCTGTTCTCATTTCACCATGAAGCATACCCTCCCACAGGCTTCATGGCTATCCCTACTGCAAAAGCTGGAGGCTTTCTTTCAAAAACTTATTAGGCCAAATCTTCAATCTGCCAGTCAATCGGATCTACACCATTTGCCTGGAGAAATTCATTGGCCTGACTAAAATGCTTACATCCAAAAAATCCCCGGTATGCCGACAAAGGACTTGGATGAGGCGCCTTCAAAATCAAATGTTTGGGATTCGTCAGCATAGCGGCTTTTCCCTGGGCTGGTCTGCCCCACAGCATAGATACCACTGGCCTATCCTGGGCGTTCACTGCATGAATAATGGCATCTGTAAACTGCTCCCATCCCTGACCTTGATGGGAATTTGCCTGGTGCGCCCGAACGGTAAGAACCGTATTTAACATAAGCACCCCTTGTTCCGCCCATTTCACCAAATATCCGTTGTTAGGTATTTTGCACCCCAAATCATCCTGCAATTCTTTATAAATGTTCTCCAAAGAAGGTGGCGCCTGTACTCCAGGTTTCACTGAAAAGCAAAGACCATGAGCCTGTCCTTCATTATGGTATGGATCCTGACCCAAAATTAATACTTTTACTTTACTTAATGGAGTCAAATGCAATGCATTAAAAATATCATCTGCAGGAGGATAAATTACCTTGGTATTATACTCTTCTTTTATAAATTTGTATAGCTTGGCATAATAAGGCTTTTTAAATTCTTCACCAACTGCCTCCACCCAATCATTTTCCAGCATTCCCATATTGATTACTCCTTTGTCACACTCTTACCGACACGCCTTTCTGTGCCAGATATCTCTTTAGTTCCATAATTTCCAATTCTTTATAGTGAAATAAGGATGCCGCTAAAGCAGCATCGGCGCCCCCCTGAGTAAGAGCTTCATAAAAATGCTCCTTCGTTCCTGCACCACCAGACGCAATCACAGGTATGGTAACACAATCTGCTATGGCTCTGGTCAACTCTAAATCATATCCAGCCTTCGTCCCATCGCAATCCATGCTGGTCAAAAGAATCTCTCCGGCTCCCAGTTTATTGGCATGTACCGCCCATTCTATTGCGTCTAGTCCTGTATCAATGCGGCCACCGTTTTTATAGACATTCCATCCGCTGCCATCTGGCCGCCGTTTGGCATCTATGGCAACTACCACGCACTGGCTGCCAAATTTGTCCGCAGCATCATGAATCAGCTCTGGCGTATTGATAGCAGATGAATTTATGGAAATCTTATCTGCTCCCTCTCGCAGAAGCTCCTTAAAATCATCTACGGTACGAATGCCGCCGCCTACAGTAAAAGGAATAAATACCATTTCGGCAACTCTGCGCACCATATCTACCACTGTATTCCTGGCATCTGAGGATGCTGTAATATCCAAAAACACCACCTCATCTGCTCCCGCCTTGTCATATGCCGCCGCAACTGCCACTGGGTCTCCAGCATCTTTCAAATTGACAAAATTAACACCCTTTACGACCCGTCCATTATGTACATCCAGGCAAGGAATAATTCTTTTGGTAAACATCCCTACACCTCCTCTATCTTGGCAAAATTCTGCAATATCTTAAGACCCATGGAACTGCTTTTTTCTGGATGGAACTGACATGCAAATACGTTCCCCTGCTCCACAGATGCATGGATATTAACACCATATTCGGTAGACGCCTTTACAATATCCTCTGTCTCTGCCTTCAAATAAAAAGAATGTACGAAATACGCAAAAGTCCCCTCTGGTATCCCTTGAAATAATCTGCCCTGATTCTGTAAATGCAAAGAATTCCAACCGATATGGGGAATTTTTAATCCTGGTGCATCTGGTATTTTTAGAATTTTTCCCTTTAAAATATTCAGTCCTTCCACACCGCTGCTCTCTTCGCTTCCCTCAAATAATAACTGCAGACCAAGGCAGATGCCAAGAAATGGCGTCTGCCTGTCTGCTGCTTCATGAATGACTTTATCTAACTCAAATCTCTTTAGGTGTTCCATTGCTTCCCCAAAAGCGCCTACCCCTGGCAGAATTACTTTATCTGCTGACAAGATTTCTCTGCGGTCGCGGGTAATGCAGCTTTCTTCTCCTAGAAATTTCAATGCTTTTTCCACACTTTTGAGATTTCCTGCATCATAATCAATGATTGCTATCATATCTTCTCTCCCATCTATGATTCTGAAAGCCCAAGATCTTTGATAATATCATATAACTCATAGGTATAATCATCTTTTTCATGGATCCCATACAATTCTCTTGCCTGGTCAAGGGTCATGCTGTATTTCTCAGAAAGTAGCTTTTCCAGTTCTGCAAGCATATCCTCATACTCAGCGCTTGCACCTGCTTTGGATGCATCAGAAGCATTTTTATCATGTCTGCCTACTCCGCAAATCAGGGCACTCAAAGCCTCTGCATGCATTTCCTGTTTCTGGTACATATCATAAACCCGAAGCTGCTGCTGCACATAAGCGGTATATTTTGCCTTCTTATAAAGCTCTTCGTCTATTGCTTTTACTTTTGCTCCCTGGGTAAAGCAAGTGTATGCTTCTACATAATTGCCCTCATCATAGTACTCCTTGGCTTCGGCAACATCCATGGAATAGCCTATTTGACTACTAAAAAGATTAATCAAAATCACTAAGGAAGCTCCAATCAGCATAATCAAAATCACTGGCTTTTTCGGAAGAGGTTTGCCTTTTTCTACTACCTTAGGCTCCTTTACCTTCTTCTCTTTTTTGGGTTTTGCCTGTTTTTCCTGTTCCTTTTGGGCTTTCTTCTCAGCTTTTGCCTTTTTCTTCTCAGCCTTCTTTTGTGCCTTTTTTTCTGCCTTTTCTTTCTTCTTCTGGGCCTTTAGCGCCTTTGCATCTAATTCCGGCTTGCCCTTCTTTCCTTCCAATTCCCTTAATATCTCTATATTTTCATCAGAGATCTTATCCATTTCACCAATTTCAGGTATTGTACTTTCCTCTTCTTCTATTTCTTCCTCGTCCTCACCAAATAAGGCCAAAGACAATCTCTTGAAAAATCCTAGCTTCTTTCCATCCTCTTCCTTTTTCTTCTTGCCCTTTTTCCCCTTCTTCTGTTCCTCTTCTTCTGACAAAACGCTGTCTAATTGTTTCCTGCTGCTTTCGGCTTCCTGCTCCCCTGCGCCATCATCAAGATCCAAATCCCCAATCTCTTTTGCCAACTCCCTTGTCATTGATTCCAGATCATCCACTTGCATCCCTCCGCTTTCCAAAGGATCCCCAATGTCCTCTTCCAAATCTGAAAACATATCTTGTGGCCCCTGGTCAAAATCCTCTGTTCCATATTCGGCAATATCGCTCTCATCCATAGTATTCACCATATACTCCTGGCTGTCGGAAGCCATGCCGAGCTCCTGCCCTATATCGCCCAATCCCAATTCTTCTTCCGAAAAATTTTCCAAAGAATCTTCTACAGGCAGATCATTGTCCCCCAAAGTATCAACATCACCAAAGGCATCCACATCGTTAAAAATGTCAACATCATCAAAAGTATTAACATCATCGAAAGTATTAACATCATCAAAAGTATTGACGTCATCGAAAGTATTAACATCATCAAGAGTGTCCACTTCATCCGATTCGTTCAACGTACCATTCTTTACATTGCTTACAATGTTGTCGATATCTTCCATATCAAAATCCAGATCCATGTCTGAATCTAAATCCGAATCTAAATCTGAACCTGACTTATTCCTGCTTCGTTCAAATTCCCGTAGAAAATCATTGTCCTCATTATCCTCCTCTTGAAAAGAACTATGAAATTCCCCTAAGAAATCTTCATCATCGTCTTGAATTTCTTCCGGACTTTCTTCTACTCCCCGTAATAATCTGTCCAGGTAATCTTCCCTTTCATTCAAAGATCCCACCTCCGGTGATTTATTCTATTTCTTGTACCATAATCACTTCGCAATCCCTTATGATTCGTACTCAGGACTCTCAATAGCTCTGCCAAGTCCCTTCTTGGTGTTTATTGTACCACATTTCTACTTAATACACAAATCTAATTCTTAAAACTATGTACAGGAGCTGGTATCCTGCCGCCACGATTGACAAACGCTTCACATCCATATTGATTGACAGGCATAATCGGCGCATGTCCTAAGAGACCTCCAAATTCCACGACTTCCCCTACTGTTTTTCCGATTACTGGGATTAAGCGAACTGCCGTGGTCTTCTGATTAATCATACCAATTGCCATTTCATCTGCAATGATACCTGAAATTGTAGAAGGAGGAACATCCCCCGGAATCGCTATCATATCAAGCCCCACGGAACAAACACAGGTCATAGCCTCCAATTTTTCCAATGTCAAGGCTCCTGCTTCTACTGCGTCTATCATCCCCTGATCCTCGCTAACCGGGATAAAGGCGCCACTTAATCCTCCAACATAGGAAGAAGCCATAATGCCACCTTTTTTTACCTGGTCATTCAAAAGTGCAAGAGCAGCAGTGGTTCCAGGCGCGCCTGCATATTCCAGACCAATTTCCTCTAAAATTTCAGCTACTGAGTCTCCCACTGCTGGCGTAGGCGCCAAAGACAGGTCGATAATGCCAAAAGGAATTCCCATCTTTCGGCTGGCTTCCTGTGCCACAAGCTGTCCTACACGGGTAATCTTAAAGGCTGTTTTTTTAATCGTTTCACAAAGAGTCTCGAAATTCTTACCTCTTACTTGTTCTAGGGCTTTTTTTACAACTCCTGGTCCCGATACCCCAACATTGATAATGGCATCCCCTTCCGTCACGCCATGGAAAGCTCCTGCCATAAATGGATTATCATCTGGCGCATTACAGAAAATCACCAATTTTGCACAGCCAAGAGAGTCTTCCTCTCTGGTAAATTCTGCTGTCTGCAAAACAATTTCTCCCATTAGCTTTACTGCGTCCATATCAATCCCCGTTTTCGTAGAGCCTACGTTAATGGAGCTGCAAACACGTTCCGTCTCGGAAAGGGCCTGAGGAATGGAACGAATCAAAAGCTCATCCCCTTTTGTCATCCCTTTGGAAACCAATGCAGAATACCCACCAATGAAATTGACGCCTACGGTTTTTGCTGCACGATCCAAAGTTTTTGCAAGTGTCACAAAATCCTTTGATGTTTTGCATGCTGATTGCCCAACCAATGCAATTGGCGTTACAGAAATCCGCTTATTTACAATAGGAATACGGTATTTACGCTCAATTTCTGCCCCTGTTTCTACCAAATTTGCAGCCACTTGGGTGATTTTATTATAAATATTTTCGTTGAGAACTTTCAAATCTGAAGCAATACAGTCCAACAGACTAATGCCCAGTGTAATGGTACGGACATCCAGATTTTCCTGCTCTATCATCTTATTGGTTTCATTTACTTCCCAGATATTTATCATCACACTGCTCCTTAAATTCTGTGCATTTTATTAAAAATTTCTTCTCTCTGACATTTAATAGCTACGCCAATCTTCTCTCCTACCTGTTCCAATTCTTCTGCACATTGACCAAAAGGCTTGGCAGCCTCTTTCATATCTACAATCATCATCATATTAAAAAAATCCTGTACAATCGTCTGGCTGATATCCAGTACATTGATGTGATTTTCCGCAAGATAAGTACATACTCTGGCGATAATTCCTACCGTATCCTTTCCTACCACCGTAATAATTGTTTTGTCTGCTTTTTTTTCCATATTTTCACTATCCTCCGTTCCACTAAAATTCCATGATATCCGAAACTGTATCGCGTTTTGCCACATGTATCGGAAAATCCTTTGCACGATATTGATTATCTGCCAGATCAATTTCCAAACGCACTGTCTCATATGCAAGCCGTTCATAGTTATTTTCTTTACTCAAGTGCCCGAGAATAACCCCTTTAAAGCCATCGTGAAGCACTTCACTTAAAAGCTGGCCTGACAATTCATTAGACAAATGGCCTTTATCCCCTAAAATCCGCTGTTTTAGGTAGTAAGGATAAGTTCCCACCTGCAGCATATGTACATCATGGTTTGCCTCTAACAGCAGCACATCCAAATGCTGCAGTTTTTCTATTATATAAGGATCAAATTTCCCTAAATCCGTCATAACGGCCATAGATTTTTTCCCTTGCCGCAATACAAAGGCAGTTGGCATTGCGGCATCATGAGAAATAGAAACTGGGCTTATGGTAATATCCCCAATGGTAAAATCCTGATCCGGCTCAATTTCCCGAAACAACCCTTCTGGTATCTCACCAATACTTTTACAATTTAAGATTGCTTTCCAGGTTCCCCTTGTTGTATAAATAGGAATTCCATACCGCCTGGATATCACCCCTAGCCCACTGATATGGTCCGAATGCTCATGGGTAACTAAGATTCCATCTGTCTCCTTTGTGGTGTGCCCAATCTCATTCAGTCCTTCCTCGATTCGTTTTCCGCTGATCCCAGTATCGATCAGCAAGCTCGTAGAATCCGTTCCCGCAAAAATGCAATTTCCACTGCTGCCGCTTGCAACACTGCACAATTTCATATTTCCTAATCCTCCCAGTAAATTTCAATCACATCCCCATACTTTAGAGATGCGGTATAGGAAGGTATTTCACCATTGAGTTTTGTCACAATCGCTCTTCCTTTTCCTGCATTTAAGTCAAAGGATATCGCATCAAAGACATCTACAAATACATAGGAAGATTTTCCTCGCAAGGTAACAGCTGCATTATTTACAATCACCTGAAGGGAAGGAGTTTCTGGCTTAGCCTTCACCGGAGCCGGCTCTGGTTTTTTCCGGATGGTAGGACGAATATCACTTTCCGTAGTCTGCTGAGACTGCAAGAATTTTTCTTCTAATTCTTCCTGTGTGAGCTCCTGTTCCGACACTTCTACCTGTTTCTCTTCTGTTTGGGCGGACTCCGTTTCAGCTAATTGTTCACCCTCTGGCTGTTCCTCTACAGTTTCCGCTTCCGGTATTTTTTCATTTGTTATCTCAGGCTCTAAAGCCTCGATACTTCCTGCTTCCTCATTTACATCTTTTGGAATTGCTGCTTCTTCAACTGTTTCTTTCTCCGTATTCTGTAAAGCCGCATCCTTCACCTCTTGTTCCGCTGATACTGGCTCTTCTGGCTGTCCATAAACACTTTCAATCTCTGATAAGGGCGTCCGATACGAAATCACTTCCCATTCCAATGAAAAATTCTCATAAACCTGAGTATCCAAATCTGCTGGCTTATTATTTACCAAAATTTCGCTGTCCAGATCAATCTCCACATCCATAAACTCCATAATTTGGGCAACCGTATAGAAGCTGCGCATTTCTACCCAGTCATTTTCCTGGATTTCATAATAAGGAGGTTCCAGGCTTCCGTTTACTTCTGCAAATTTCGGACAAGTAATCATCCTTCCATTCACTTCAAAGGTAATTACAACTCTGCCATATTCTTCCAGTTCTTCCAAACGGCAAACAGCGGCTTCTCCTACCGTAGATGGCTCAATCACAATATCACTGTTAGGCTCTAAGGTCGCATTGATACTGGTAATCCTTCCATTGACCCGCACCACCGCTGACTCTCCAGGCTCTCCTCGGACAATCCGTTTTTTGCCATTGACATAAAAATTAATTTCTTTTCCTCTTCTTGGGAAAAGCTGCTCATTGGGGAAACCTGCACGCAATGCTGCATCTACAATCGTCAATTTATTATTGTCATATAATTTAATCCGCTCCCCGTTAAACCGGACAAAAAGAAAATTATTTTTCTGATCATAATAACTAATGCAAATTCCAATTGGCGTTACCAAAAGAGGATCTTTCTTGATTTCCTGCTGCTCAAAATGGATTTCCTGCAGTACTTCCTCTCCTCTTAAAGCTACACGCTCCAAAGGAAGCTCCAATTCAGAAGCCAAATGTTCCACAAACCCATGGACTTTTCCACCGCCGCCTACCACAAAGGTAGCGCTTACCGTATCTCCGCCATTTAATTCTTTAATTTTTGCTGCGATATCTTCTGTAAGGCTAAATACAAGAGGCTGTATCAAATCCCACACTTCTTCGGCGGTAATGGTATGCTTAATCATCATGATATCCTGATATTCGATTTCTTTTTCAGTGGTGGAGCTTAATTTGATGTGTTCCGCTGTCTTAAAGTCTACCAGATAATGCTGTACCAAAAGCTCTGTAATCTCGTCTCCTGCACAGGGAATCATACCATAAGCTATGATACTGCCATCCCTGGTAACCGAAATATCGCTTGTGCCTGCTCCAACATCCACCAAGGCAATATTCAGCATTCGGAAAGTCTCTGGAATTGCCACATTAATAGCGGCAATAGGCTCCAGAGTCAGACTCGCCACCTTAAGCCCTGCAAGCCCTACCGCAGAATAAAGTCCGTCCACAACATCTTCTGGCAAAAACGTAACAATAATATCTGCACTGACCACTTCCGCCTTATGCCCCTCTAGATTAGAAAATACATCTCCATTCAGGTAATATTTTACAACGGAATATCCCACACAATAAAATTTAAAATTTGTATCATTATGTTCATTTAAAATCTGCTGTGCCTTCTCAATTCCCAAAAGATCTAAGGTATGCACATCCTCGCCAGTTACCACAACCTCTTCCTGAAAACTGTATTCTACTGTAGTTGTAACAGTCTTTAATACACGGCCTGCTGCTGCAATACATACTTCATTCAAAGGCATATGGATCTGTTCTTCCAATGCATCTTTAACCTTGCTCACGGTTCTTCCCACCCGGCCGATATCGTGAATCTGCCCATCTAGCATTGAGCGGGTTGCATGTTCCCTGGAAAACTGGGCTATCACATGAAAATCATCTTCTTCCTTATAACCAACCGTACCAACAACATTTCTGGTACCAATATCCAACCCAAATACCAAGGGAACTCCATCTAATTGCTGTTCCATCTTATTCAGCTCTCCTTTATCTTTAATGGCCTGGGCAACCTGGTAATAGGTTTCCTCCCTGGTCCCATTATTATCTATAATTACCTGACAGTGCTTACGGTATTCACTATCTGAAAGCTGGCTTCGGAACATGCTTTCCACTTGTTCTTGGGAATAACCTCTCGAACGCATCAGCCTCTTTTTCCTGATTTCCTCTGCTGTCTGAACATACCACAATTCATCACAAATATCACCATAATTGTCCTCAATCAAAAGAGCTGCTTCCACAATGACATAATCCAGAATCCCCATGCGTTTCTGTTCTGCAATTTGACCCAAAATATATTCTTTTACTGCCGGATGCATCACTTCATTGACCCGTTTTCTCAATTCATCAGAACTAAAAATGGCCGCGGCCAATGCAGAGCGATTCACCGACTCGTCTTCATTGTATACCTCTACTGGAAGAAACTTCAAAAGCTTGCGATAACACTCGCTCCCTGGTTCCATCAGCATTCGTGCTATTTTGTCTGCTATCAAATTTTTTACCTTATAATTCTGTTCCAAATATTCCAAAATGGCGGATTTTCCTGCTCCAACTCCGCCAGTAATTCCAATTACCTGCATATGCCAAAACTCCTTTATTTATTTTTTAATGCGCTTCATACCAGTTTTTACCCTGATTCATATCAATCTCTAATTTTACAGAAAGATTCGCTGCCGCTTCCATTTCTTGTCTCAAAATTGCTTCCACCTGCTGGATTTCCTCTTCCCATGTCTCAATCAGCAGTTCGTCATGAATTTGCAAAATCAACCGGGAACGCAGTCCTTTCTCCTGTAAAGACTCACTCACACGAATCATTGCAACCTTAATAATATCCGCTGCCGTTCCCTGAATAGGTGAATTCATTGCCACACGCTCTCCAAAAGACCTTTGCATGAAATTGCTGGAGGAAAGCTCCGGCACAGGTCTTCTCCTGCCAAACATGGTAGTGACATATCCCTGGTCTTTTGCCTCCTTCACCTGCCCATCTAAAAATTGCTTCACTCCAGGATAAGTCTCAAAATAAGATTCAATATACTGGGCAGCTTCTTTTTTCGTAATACTCAAATCCTGGCTTAATCCAAAAGAACTGATTCCGTATACAATTCCAAAATTTACTGCCTTTGCATTCCTTCTCTGAAGAGAGGTCACCTCATCAAACGGCACATGAAACACCTGGGACGCCGTCATTCTGTGAATATCCTGTGCCTGCTGATAGGCATGAATGAGATTTTCATCTCCCGACATATGGGCAAGCACCCTCAGCTCAATCTGTGAATAATCCGCATCAATCAGGATACATCCTTCTCTTGGAATAAACACTTTTCGAATCTGTCGTCCCAAATCCATCCGTATGGGAATATTCTGCAGATTTGGCTCTGTACTGCTAAGCCTTCCGGTAGCCGTAATCGTCTGATGAAAGGTGGAACGTATTCGTCCATCCTCATCAATATAATTGGCAAGTCCATCTGCATAGGTGGATTTCAGCTTGGTTAGCTGGCGGTATTCCAAAATTTTCGATACCAGAGGATAATCCCCTGCCAGCTTGTCCAATACATCTGCCGCCGTAGAATATCCCGTCTTGGTTTTCTTCCCATAAGGCATCTTTAGTTTATCAAAGAGAATCACTCCAAGCTGCTTTGGAGAATTGATATTAAATTCCTCACCTGCTTCTTGGTATATCTCCTGCTCCAATTCCAAAATCTTCCCAGAAAGATTCTCTCCGTAAGCTTTCAGCTCGTCTCCGTTTACTTGAACTCCAGCCCGCTCCATCTCATAAAGTGTATACACTAAGGGCATCTCTATTTCCTGGTACAACCGCCACATACCAGTACTTTTTAATTTACTTTCCAATCGTTTGGCCACTTGATAAGCAACAATTGCCGAAAAAGCCCCATACTGGAAAAGTTCTGTCCTCTTTTGGGATACTGCCTGGGCAAATGACAATTTTCCCAGCAAATCCGCTCGGGAAGGCACCATCAAATCCAAATATTCCTTCGCAACATTGTCATAAGTATAATCATTTTTCAGAGGATTTAGGAGGTAAGCGCTAATTAATACATCTACAACTTTTGTTCTGTTTTCCCGTTCTATTGGAAGCCAGGGAAGCTGGGATTTCAAATCAAAAGTCGCTGCTGACTTTACGGTTTGCAAAAGCTGTAAAAACTGCTGGGTCAGCCAATCGCCAGTTAAATTCTCTCCCACCCATATAAAAAATACTTTTTCTTCTTCAAACGCAAGGGCAAGCCCCAAAATTTCTTCTGCTCTGCCTGCTTTTCCCCTGTTGTCATCCTTAAAGAAGCTTTCCAGTGTTATCTGTCCTTCCTGCTCTGCCAGCCCAAACTCTGCGAGAAGAGTAAATCCCACATGCTTTGCCTGCTTCGCTTCTTTTAATATCTTCTCCGCCTCTTTTGCCTTTGTAATCTCTTTCAAATATTGCTCCACAGGGGCCTTTGGCGCTTCCACTTGAAAACGGCTCAGCATATTTTTAAATTCCAATTTTTTCATCCACACATATGCTTCTGGCGTAAATAAATCACCCAACACTGCCTGCTCCAAATGATATTCTATGGGAACATCCGTTACAATTGTGGCAAGAGTTTTACTCATCTGAGCAGATTCATAATATTCCCGCAAATTATTCTGGGCCCTTTTTGGCTTAATCTCATCCACATGTTCATATGCACATTCAATACTTCCATAAGCTGCAATCAACGCTGTGGCTGTTTTCTCACCAATTCCCGGTACGCCTGGAATATTATCTGCAGCATCTCCCATCAACGCTTTCACATCTATAAATTCTTTGGGCGTTACCTGATATTTTTCTTTTACATCTGCTGCATAATAATCTTCAATTTCCGTCCCTGTACGCTTTGTCTTGGGAATACGTATCTTAATACGCTCACTGGCAAGCTGCAGCAAATCCCTGTCACCGGATACCAGAGATACCAAAAGCCCCTCCGTCTCGCTGCGCACCGCAAGAGTTCCCAAAATATCATCCGCCTCGTATCCCTCCTGCTCCACAATCGCAACTCCCATAGACTGTAAAACTTCTTTTATTACTGGAACCTGCTGCCTTAATTCTTCCGCCATTGGTTTCCTGGTTCCCTTATAGGCGTCGTACATCTTATGCCGGAACGTGGGAGCATGCACGTCAAAAGCCACCGTGAGATAATCCGGCTTTTCTTCTTCCAGTATCCGAAACAGGATATTTAAAAATCCATATACTGCGTTGGTGTGAAGCCCTTCTGCATTCGTTAAATCTGGTATCCCAAAAAAAGCCCGATTCAGAATACTATGCCCGTCAATCAAAACTATTTTTTTACTCATAAAATGATTCCTTCTATTATTTCTTTCTGTATTTTATCCATCTCTTTACGGATTTCTTTTCGGCTATTCACCCATAATCATTTCTATTTTACACCATATGCACCAGATTTAAAAGTTATAAATTCATGAAAAATTAAAAATATACCAACACCCACCTCTATGAATTTCGAATAAATTGTCAAAAAAATATATTTCTTTACGTTTTTTGGAGAATATGTTATAGTTTCAGTAATAATAAAGAGGTAAAGACATTGAATAAATTAAATGATATATTGAAACGAATTCTCACTGGAGAATTTCCAGTTACAAACAATATAAAATACTATATTGTCATTTACTCCCTTGCGGCTGTCCATGCCATATTTATATTCTTTTTTTTGTTTATAAGAATTTTTCCCATGGCAATATATAACTTGCTAAGCGCTGTAACTTATCTTAGCTGCAAAAAAATACTGCAAAAAGAAAATTATCCTTTTATTTATTATATTACCTGCGGAGAGATTATTTTAAATACGCTTTTCACAACGCTGACGATTGGCTGGGAAAGCGGCTTTTCCTTATTTTTACTTGCTCTCGTGGCTGCTGGTTTTTATATTTCTTATACCTTCCCTCGGCGCAAGATTTCAAGCCCTTTCATCTGCGGCATCCTTGCCTCCGTCACTTATTTTTGCAGCTATTTCGTAGGACAAACCATTACGCCCTTGTATCCGATGACAGACAAATGGATCTTTCAGGTTCTCTATGTGTTTAATTCGGTTTGTACCCTGGCATTTATTACGGTTTTCTCCATATTATTTATGGTAGACATTCGCGTGTCCCAGAATAAGCTGTTTGAGGAAAATAAAATGCTTGGGCAGATTGCCGGCATTGACGCACTTACTGGATTGTATAACCGTTGGAGCATGGAAAATTTCCTTTCGGATGCTTTTGCAACAGAGCGCCCTTTCTGCCTGATCATGTGCGACATTGATGACTTTAAAAAAGTGAATGATACTTATGGACATGAATGTGGTGATGAAGTACTCAAAGACATTGCCAAAATTATCAAAAACCACGTGCCAGAAGGCAGCTATGTATGCCGTTGGGGTGGAGAAGAATTTTTAATCCTTTTAAATGAATACAGCTTGGATGAGTCTGCTACACTTGCAAATAAGATCCGCTGTTTTATTGCAGAACACCATTCCGTATTCCAGAATCTTCAAATTCCTCACACCATAACCATGGGAATTGCCCATCATCATAAAACCCAGACCATAGAATCCACCATTGCCAAAGCCGATATGAAATTATACATCGGGAAACGTAATGGGAAAAATATCGTCATTACATAAGAAACTAAAACAAATCGTCCAAGTCCCTCATAAATGAGGAACTTGGACGATTTACTGCGCCGAGTGCGGCCACTCAGTGATTCTTCTATTCGTACGAGTGTACATATTACTTTGAACTTTTCTTTAGATTTCTCTTGTATAAATTTTAAGCCACTCTCGTTCTTCTTCTGTCAAAAAGGGGGAAATCTTCTCATATACCATTTTGTGATAATCATTGAGCAGTTTCCGCTCTGTGCCAGTCATCTCTTCTGGGATAATTGCATCCAAATCAATAGGCGCATAGGTAATTGTTTCAAACTCCATAAACTGCCCATATTCATTTTTTTCAGCTTTTTTACAGATAATTTCATTTTCTGTACGGATTCCGTACTTTCCTTCCAGATAAACTCCTGGTTCATCCGTAGTAACCATGCCTTCCTCCAGTACACAGCTATCCCCCCTCTCCGGTACAATTTTCCATCGGAATCCATTCGGCCCTTCATGGACATTTAAAAGATAGCCAATTCCGTGACCCGTACCACATTTATAATCCAAGCCAAGGTTCCATAAGGGACCTCTAGACAAAATATCCAGATTCAATCCCCTGCAGCCATACAAAAATTTTGCTGCTGCAAGGTTCAAATTAGAACGGCATACGGTAGTAAAATGAAATTTTTCTTCTGTTGTCAAGTCCCCAAGAGCCATCGTTCTAGTAATATCTGTACTTCCATCCAGATAATGCCCACCAGAATCCACCAATAGAAATCCTTCCGGTTTTAGCTCGGCATCTGATTCAGGGGTAGCTGTATAATGCATCATTGCAGCATTGGCCCCATATGCGCTAATGGTGTCAAAGCTCAAATCTACAAATAAGTCCTGCTCTTTCCTACGGTCTTCTAAATAATCAGAAGCAGATATCTCCGTTATCTCCATTTTACCGATATTGTTCTTTAACCAATACATAAATTTTGTAAAAGCAACTCCATCTTTGACATGGGCATTGCGGATATTTGCAAGCTCTATTTCATTTTTCACTGCTTTCATTAATTCCGTGGGATTTGCTTCCTGCACCACTTTTACCTTGGAATTCAAGTTATGGAGAATACGATAATTTACAATATTCTTATCCAGTAAAACAGTTTCCTCCTCTGGAATTTCCTCTGCATAGCTATAAATTTCTTCATAGGGCCGAATCGTGATCTGATTCTCCTGACAATAATTCTGCAATTTTTCATCTAATACTTCCCCATGAATAAACCAGAAACACTCCTTCTTTGTGACTACTGCAAAAGACAACACTACTGGAACATGAGCGATATCGCCGCCCCGAATGTTAAATAGCCATGCAATATCATACAAAGATGTAAGAATATGGATTCCTGCTTGTTTTTCTGCCATTTTTTCCCGTACTCTCTTTAATTTGCTCTCTGTACTTTCCCCGGCATATTTTTCTTCCAAAATATAAACTGGATTTTGGGGAAGCTCTGGCCGCTCTTTCCATATGATTCCTACCAAATCCTCTGCTACAAAAACACTTCCTTGCTTGTCCCTGGCAGTCTTTTCATAATCCTCGCCATCTTTGGCATTCATCACACGCCCATCAAATCCCAGGCATCCTCCCTGGGGCAAATTCTTTTCCACATACTCTTTTACAGTTGGTACCCCTTCTTCTCCCATTCGGTACAAGGTCACTGGACTTCCCTCTAACTGCCTCTCTGCCTGAATAAAGTATCTGCCATCTGCCCAAAGTCCTGCTTCACTTTTTGTCACAACTGCAGTTCCTGCTGAGCCTGTAAAACCTGTGAGATATTTTCTGGCTTTAAAGTAATCTCCCACATACTCTGATTCATGAAAATCAGAGGTAGGTACAATATACATATCAATCTTTCTCTTCTGCATCTCTGTCCTGAGCGCTTCGATCCTATCTACCACCATTGGTATCCTCCTTTTAACTTCCATTTTCTCATTGTCAATCACGAAACTCATATATTGTGAAAATGAATTCACCTGCTTTTATTTTATCATGTTCCGAAAGTTCATTCAATGTAGAAATATAAATATAAAAAAATTTAAAAAAGTACTTGCTTTTTTTTCTTGTATATGGTAACATATGGTTTGTTCGGGTGAGCAATTACTTTTCAGAAAGTAATTGCATGCTGAAAGATGCCGGCGTGTCGGAATGGCAGACGAGGCAGACTCAAAATCTGTTGTGGGCAACCACGTGCGGGTTCAAGTCCCGCTGCCGGCAGTTCTTTTAGATGCTGAATTCCTTAGAAAATAAGGGATTCAGCATTTTTTATTCTATAGGAAAGACCTTGTCACGCTAATGCATGAAAGTATCTTCCCTATAGAATAAACTAGCTCTTATCGCACTGCGGCAGGTATGAAACCTGTCGCAAAGCGACATTCCGCATGGGATATGAAATCACAGAACGTACAATGGATCAGGAAGGACAGTTTCGCATTGAACTGAAAACGGACATAAATCTCGAACTTCTGTCATCCGGGAAATTCCAGACAGACGAGTTGGCGCTGGAGCTCGCCATACTGTCTTATAACATGCTACTAATCTGAAGGAGCATTCCTTTTTCACTGACTGTCCTACAGTTCTGGTTGAAGCTGATTATAAGTTCCTTCTTCAATTAATATTACCCATTCCAAAGTAAAAACTTGAATATTTTTTATTCCATTTAAGACATGGTCTATATATTCATCATTAAAATAATCCAAAATTATTTCACACATTTCTTTTTTATTTCATTGATTGTCATTGCTTTTATAAGAATATATCAACCTATCTTGCAATTCTGTATCCATTTCCAGATATATAGGGAACCCCAATACTAGACAAAACAACGTTGTTTAAATTAGAAGTCATAGCCAATACATTTTGTATCCAACTTTCGCCAAAAATACTCATGCACATTGTTCTTAAGCTTGAAATACACTTTGATATTGTTTGTGCCTCGCGCAGCTTCAAATTATAAAGCGGCATAACAGCATCTTTTAAACTATTGATACTTGATTGCATTTTCAAATAATCCACGGATCTTGATATCTCTTTTAAATGATACTCGTTTACACTATTTTGAATACGAATAATGCCAGTATACATATATAATCTCCCCTTAACAAAAGCAAACAACTGTCCATAGAATTAAAAATAAGTTTATCACAACTCTCATCTATTTGTAACTATATTTTGTGTCTATTATTCATATTTCTTTGCATACCTACTAAATATAGAAATAATTCTTTTTTCAACCTTACATATAATATATTTCCTATGTGTTTACTGGATTATCATGCCAAAAAATAATATCCAACATACGATATGTCGAACCATATACCGAACTTTTTTCGTAACATGCAGACTGCTGCATGGTTATTCCCTTCTATCCCTTCAATACCTTTGAGATTTCCAAAGAAAAATTTCTTCCACCTGTATATTCCTATGAATTGTGGGAAAACTATACTCTATCTACAAATATGGAGTGATAAAAATGAAAATTATGCTGAATCAAGTTTTAGAAAACAAAGGAATTTCCCAAAATAAAATAGCAAAAGATACTGGAATCTCAACAACCACACTGAGAAACCTAAACCACAACAGAACTACCAGAATCAGCTTTGACATATTAGAAAAAATCTGTATTTATCTGGATTGTGGAGTGGAAGATATTCTTTGTTTAGAGAAGGATGTAGAATAGGAATATCAAGAAATCCTGGAAACTTGAAATTTGCAGACAATATGTGGTTGTAATACAAAGGAGTTGCCGCTTGAAATCCGAAAGCACTGAGCTGATAAATGGCGTTTTCAATTTGAAACGATATCAGCGTACATAATCCTCTTCCTTTCTTAAACTTTATTATTTTCAGACATAAATCCTGGCGTTTTGCCACCTAATTTTCCACTCTTTTCAGGAAAAACCTTGCCAAATGCAAATTATGTGTTAAAATACAGTAGATTACGCAAGAAAGAAGGATTAATTTATGAAAATGAAACGAGAGGATATCCGCAACATTGCTATTATCGCCCACGTAGACCATGGCAAAACCACACTGGTGGACGAGCTGCTCAAACAAAGTGGTGTATTCCGCGCCAATCAGGAAGTGCAGGAGCGTGTGATGGATTCCAATGATATTGAAAGAGAACGGGGAATTACCATACTTTCCAAGAACACCGCCGTTTTTTATAAGGATACTAAAATCAATATTATCGACACCCCGGGCCATGCAGATTTCGGCGGAGAAGTAGAACGGGTATTGAAAATGGTAAACGGAGTTGTCCTTGTAGTGGACGCCTTTGAAGGGGCCATGCCTCAGACAAAATTTGTACTGATGAAAGCCCTTGCGCTGAACCTGCCAGTCATAGTCTGCATCAACAAAATTGACCGGCCTGAAGCCAGACCTGATGAAGTAATTGACGAGGTACTGGAATTGTTTATGGATTTGGATGCCTCCGACGAGCAGTTAGATTGTCCGTTCCTCTATGCTTCCGCCCGGGACGGTTATGCAGTCAAAGATTTAAAAGATGAAAAGAAAGATATGACCGCATTATTCGAAACCATACTGGAATATATCCCTGCGCCGGAAGGGGACCCAAAAGCAAACACTCAGGTATTAATCAGCACCATTGATTACAACGAATATGTAGGACGTATCGGTATTGGAAAAGTGGACAACGGATGCCTGAAAATCAATCAGGAAGCTGTAGTGGTAAACCACCATGAACCAGACAAACTACAAAAAGTACGCATCAGCAAAATGTATGAATTTGACGGATTGAATAAGGTAGATGTTACAGAGGCAAATATAGGCTCCATTGTAGCCATTTCTGGTATTGCAGACATTCACATCGGTGACACCATCTGCGCCCCAGAAGCCCCCTGTGCCATTGATTTCCAAAAAATCTCCGATCCTACCATTTCTATGAATTTTATTGTAAATGACAGTCCTCTTGCTGGCCAGGAAGGAAAATTTGTTACTTCCCGACATATCAGGGACCGCCTATTTCGGGAATTGAACACTGATGTCTCCCTGCGAGTAGAAGAAACCGACAGCCCAGACAGCTTAAAGGTTTCCGGTCGAGGTGAATTACATTTATCTGTCTTAATCGAAAATATGCGTCGGGAAGGCTACGAATTCGCAGTAAGCAAAGCAGAGGTTTTATACCATAATGATGAAAATGGAAAGAAACTAGAGCCTATGGAACTGGCTTATGTGGATGTACCGGATGAATTTACGGGAGCTGTCATTGAAAAATTAAGTCAGCGAAAGGGAGAACTCCGAAACATGGGCCCAATCAGCGGCGGATACACCCGTCTGGAATTTAACATTCCCTCCCGGGGTCTAATCGGCTACCGCAGCGAATTTTTGACAGATACCAGAGGCAACGGTATCATCAACACTATTTTTCATGGATATGAGCCTTATAAAGGAGATATTGCTTATCGGAAGCAAGGCTCTCTGATTGCTTTTGAATCTGGAGAAGCTGTCACCTACGGACTATTCAGCGCCCAGGACCGGGGAACTCTCTTTATTAGCCCTGGAGAAAAGGTATATGCTGGCATGGTCATCGGCCAGAGCGCCAAACCAGAAGATATTGAGTTGAATGTCTGCAAGAAAAAGCATCTGACAAATACACGTTCCTCCAGTGCAGATGAAGCCTTAACATTAACACCACCAAAAATCCTTAGTCTGGAACAAGCATTAGAATTTATTGAAACGGACGAGCTTTTGGAGGTTACTCCCAGTAATCTTCGCATCCGCAAACGGATTTTAGATCCCACCCTGCGCAAACGTGCCGCCCTGCGGAAATAACCCTTCGGCTGTGAAACAAAGAGGTTGTCGCATGAAAAGTCAATGCGGCAACCTCTTTGCCTTGCCAGGTACGCTCACCGAGTCCTTTTCCATTGGCTCTCCCCAGGAACGGTCATGGGTGGTAATATTTTTCTGTTTTCTATCTGGATTTTACTTTCATCCGGTTAGCCAAAAGTCCTGCCGAGAAAAAAGCCAGGGCAAACATCAGCACCATGAGAAAGGATTGATACACCTTCCCACACTCTGAAAAAGACGTCACCTTTTGAATATGCTGATTTGCTGTCACATACCAGTAAGAAGGCACAAATTTTGCAGCCCTTCTTGCGCCTTCCTCCATCATATCCAGAGATACAAACACACCGCCCAGAAAACTAAACCCCAATCCAAACACATTACTCATAATATTCAAGGTTGCTGCATTTTTCGCAAACTGCACGGAAAACCAAGCCACACTCAGGGAACAGATACCAAATAAAAATGCATTGGCAGCATTTAAAAATCCTTGTAAGGTAAACATATATTCTCTCATCATGAAACATGCCATTGTCATAAAAACAATATACACTATCAGCATATACATCATACAACCCAAAAAAATCTGCATATTTTGTTTCAAAAAAGACATCGAAGAACATTTATTTCTGGCAGCTAAATCCTTTTCCCGAAAAGGCTTCATAGAGGCTCCCACCCCAAGTATCATCATTACCAGGAACACATAGGGGATATATTGAAAGAAATAAAAACCATCCGGTAATCCCTGGCTGTTATCTTTTTCCAAAAACTCTACCTTGGACTTCTGCTCCAAATCCTGAAGGCTCCATGTAACTGCCTGTTCCATATCACATCCTGCTTTTTGATACATCGAAACAGTTTTTAGAAAATTTTGAATTTCATTTTCTATCAGATACGCGCTGCTGCTTCCAGGCACCTTGGTTCCCTGGAGGGACCCTTCCCATTCTCCTGCCTGGAATTTTTCGGTAAAATCCTCTGGGATTAACAACACATAATCCATTTCCTGATAATACATGGCATCCTGCAAATCCTCTTTTTCCTCTGGCACATCCACAAGCTGATTTCTGGATTCCAAATATTTTTCCAGATTTTTTCCAAGGCTTCCGGCATCCTCATTTCTTACACCAATATCCAAAGAAATTCCAGAAAAATCCGTTTTTTTATCTTCCTGCAATACACTGCTTGCCAGCAGGGTAATTCCCAAGTAAATAAAAACATACATCAAAAGCGCCGTCTTATTTTTATACAATATTCGAAAAAAAGCTTTAAATACTTGCATATCGTTCCCTCCTTACCACAACAAAGGACCCCACAGCCAACACCAAAATCAAGATCGCCATTGTCCCCATATTTTCCAGATACCGCCCATAGGTATCATAAATATTCAAACTGTAAAATGACTTTACAATCAGTGATGATGGATTAATATGGGCGAATACTGGAACATAGCGGTCTATTAATCGTTGCATTCCATCGGCCATGAGACCACTGAAAAAGCAGGATACCATCATAATCAAAATGCAAAGAGCCTCTTTCGCATTGTATGGCAGCCTGACAGCCACACCCACAAAAAATCCTAGGAAAATTCCCAGCAAGGTCCCTACAAAAATTGTCAACAGCAAAAATCCCCATTGATCCCCAATTGGTACATGCAGCACAAACATTAGATAACAAACGGAAAATACCACATATAAAAACTGAAGGCTAATATTTGCTGCCAAATCCGGCCAGAGGACCCGAAAGCGGCTGATGCCTGCAATCACTCTCCTTGCTGCCAATGCACTGAGATTTGCTTTAAATTTCATGGCGCATGCCAGCCCTGTGGTAGTTCCCATTAGGCAGTTCATAGCAATCAGGGAATAAAAATAATTCAGCATATCATTATTGGATGCTGCTCCTATGCTACTTTCTTCCAGATATTCAATCTCTTCTTCCACAAGGGCTGCCGCTGCCTGAATTCCTTGTGGATACTCTTTTCCAATGGTAAGTAAGGTAGCGTAGGTGCGCTCATATTGCTCCAAAATTGAACTTAAAATACTTTGATTTATATCTTGTTCCTGTACAACCAAGGAAATTTCTGTTTCTGTCTGTTTTACCGCCTCATTATAAAAAATTCCTTCCACTTTTTCCTCACGCAAAAGCTGTTCTGCTTCATCTTTTTCCACAGTCTGTACCTGAACCAGATCATTGTCAGTTTCCAAGGTTTTCAATAACTGGGCAAAATTTTCGTCCGCCCCCTCTTCCTCTACATATGCCACTGGAATCTTATGAAACAACACTTCCTTTTCTGTATAGCTTCCAAAAGCAATCTGAAACAGACTTCCCAGAATAATGGGAAATATCAAGTTCCAGAATATAAACAGCCGTTCCCGCGCGGAACATAGCAGGCTATATTTATATAATCTAAAAAACATACCTTTCCTCCTCCATGAATTTTCAATTTTCCTTATGTGGTCTAGGCAGAATCCCGCAACTCTTTTCCCGTAATCTCTAAAAATACATCATTTAAAGTGGGAAGCTCAGAATACACCCTGCCAAATCCAATTTCCCGACTGTTAAAATAATTCAGGATATGCACCAGATTATGCTTTCCTCCGCTGCACCAAATTTCCAACATTCCTTCCTGATAGTTTACCTGATACACATGGCGCAATTCTTTGATTTCCGCAATCTGAAAGGGCTGTAGATTCCATACTTCCAGATGAATCTTCTCCCCCATTTTTATCATGGACTTCAATTCTTCTTTTGTTCCAGACGCAACACATCTTCCCTTATCCAAAATAGCAATCTGACTGCAAATCTGCTCCACTTCCTCCATATAGTGAGAGGTATAGATGATGGTTGCTCCCTGCTGGTTCAATTTTTGAATTCCTTCCAAAATGCGGTTCCTGCTCTGAGGGTCTACGGCTACGGTAGGTTCATCCATAATAATCAGCTTAGGCTTATGGGCAATGCCGCAGGCAATATTCAGCCTTCGAAGTAAACCTCCTGATAACTTTTTCGGATAAAATTTCCGAAAATCCTCCAATCCTGAAAACACGATTGCCTCTTCCACATATTTTTTTCTGGTTCTTTTGTCTTGGATATAAAGACCACAGAAATAATCAATATTTTCCTGTACCGTCAATTCCTCAAATACTGCCACATTCTGCAATACCACACCAATCTGTTTTTTTATCTCATAACTATCCGGCTGGATCTCTTCCCCAAATACTTTTACGCTTCCCTTATCAAAATGTAATAAAGCCAAAATACAATTAATGGCTGTGGTTTTTCCAGAACCATTTGGACCCAAAAGCCCAAATATTTCTCCTTCTTCTACCGTAAGATTCAAGTGATCCAGTGCAATCAATTCTTTGTACCGCTTCACCAGGTTTTCTATCTCTACCACTTTTTTTCCCATTGACACTTCCTCCATGATCCTTTTGCTTCCTATCACAAAATAATTTCATTTTGCAGGAGAACCTGCTTTCTATTGTTTATTTTAACAAATTCTTACCTGATGCAATAGTGAACCATGTCACCTCCTGCCATGACAAATGTAATCTTTTTTCCACTCCCCTATGAAAAAAAGAATCCATATAGTATAATATTTAGGAACATCCTATACACAAAAATACATCTATTTTACATACCCTAAAATAATGAAAGGAACTTTCTATGACTTCTTTATTAGATAAATTGATTCTTTTTATTGGCTGCACCCTGCTTCTATATTTGGGATGGCATCAATCCGTCTCTCTCTTTTTACTAGCATTACTCACTGCCGTTACCTTCATCTGCCTTTGCAGTTACTGTAACCTGGATTGTCTGCTAGAAAAGCAGCTCTCCTCCCACACCCGTTTTTACCTTGCAGGTTTATGGCTGTCATTGGCAGGACTCAGTCTCCTTCACCCTGCTTTCGGCTGTTTTCTGCCCCTGCTTTTCTATGAACTGACAGTTTCTTTCCGGCATAATGTTATCTTTGCTGTCTGCCTGCTGCCGCTTCTTTCTTTTCAAAAAGAACCTGTCTTTTATTGTCAGACTGTACTTGTTCTCTTTGTGATCGCCTGGATTTTTGCACACAAAACTGCAAAGCTTCTGGAATTAGAGCGGGAGTTTCGGCTCTTACGGGATTCTTCCAGAGAATACCACCTGTATCTCCAACAGAAAAATAAGAATCTCATTGAGAAGCAGAATGATGAAATACACATTGCCACTTTAAAAGAACGCAATCGAATTGCAAGAGAAATTCATGATAATGTGGGGCATATGCTTTCCCGTTCTCTCCTTCAGGCAGGCGCCTTATCTGCCATCAACCAACAGGAAAATATGCAGCAGCCCCTCAATGATTTAAAGCATACGCTTTTCCTTGCCATGACTTCTGTTCGGGAAAGCGTTCACGACCTTCACAACGACTCCATTGATTTAAAGGCTTCTGTCTCTGATCTGATTTCTGAATTTTCCAATTACAGTATCCGTTTAGATTATGACATGGGTCCTTTCCTTCCCTCCAAAGTGAAATACTGCTTTATTTCTATTGTAAAAGAAGCATTATCCAACATCGCCCGTCACAGCAACGGTACAGAAATCTCCATTGTACTGAGAGAGCACCCCAGATTGTATCAGCTTATGATAAAGGACAATGGAACAAATGCAAAAGCAGACAATCCTGGTATGGGAATTTTAAATATGAAAGAGCGAGTGAAAAATCTCAATGGAAATTTGTCAATTTCTACAGAACAGGGATTTCAGATTTTTGTCTCCCTGCCTCACATGACAAAATAGAAAGGAATTTTTATGAATATTATAATTGTAGATGATGACCCATATGTTTCCCTATCTCTGAAAACAATTTTGGAGGTTTCTGGAGAAATCAAGGTTCTAGAAATAGGAAAAAATGGAAAAGAAGCCATTGCCCTCTATGAAAAATACCATCCGCAAATCCTTCTTATGGACATTCGCATGGATGAAATGACTGGTATAGAAGCTGCAAAAATTATTCTGGAACATGACCAGGAAGCCAAAATTCTCTTCTTAACTACATTTTTGGATGATGAATATATTGTTCAGTCATTAAAATTGGGTGCAAAAGGCTATATTTTAAAACAAGATTTTGAGAGCCTGGCGCCTGCGTTAAAAGCAGTAGCAAAAGGGCAGAATGTATTTGGAAATGAAATTATCACACGGCTGCCGAATTTCCTTTCCCAGACCAGCCATTCCAATTATGACTACTCTGCCAAAGGAATTACAAATAAAGAGCTGGAAATTATTGAACTGGTAGCTCAGGGTTTAAGCAACCGAGAAATTGCTGGACAGCTTTATCTAAGTGAAGGAACCGTCCGAAATTATCTAAGCTCCATTTTAGAAAAACTGGAACTGCGTGACCGGACACAGCTTGCAGTGTTCTATTATAAAAGCTAATGCTTTTATAATAGAACACTGCTATACCCGTCCTTTTGTTCTCTTACCTTGCGCCAACCAGACCTTTTATCTTACTGGTTCTCTCTGTTTTGCCTGAGCGAAGTAACAAATAGATAAAGCCTGCAACCAAAATCAATGCCACGACGGTTCCCAATCCAAAAGTTCCAACCGTTACCCAGGTTCCAATCTGATAAATGCAAAGCGCTGTCACATAAGCCAATAAACACTGATATCCAATGGCAAACCAGAACCATCTTCCCTGATTCATCTCCCGCCTGATGGCTCCCATAGCTGCAAAGCAAGGGGCACACAACAGATTAAATACCAGAAAGGAATAAGCAGCAGCAGCTGACATATGTTCTGCCAAAGCGCCCCAAATTTCCGTTCCATCCTCTGCCACCTCTGCAAATCCAAAGAGGATTCCAAAGGTTCCTACTACATTTTCTTTTGCTACAAGCCCTGTGATAGCTGCAACTGCAGACTTCCAATCTCCCCAGCCAAGAGGAAGAAAGAGCCATGCGAATAGATTTCCAATGGAAGCCAAAATACTATGGTCAATTTCCATGCTATCCAACATTCGAAACTGTCCATCCACCCATCCAAAATAAGTGGTAAACCATATGAAAATAGTGGATAACAGGATAATCGTTCCTGCCTTTTTTATAAAGGACCATCCACGCTCCCACATACTTCTCAATACATTCCCAACCGTAGGCATATGATAGGCTGGAAGCTCCATAACAAAAGGCGCTGGATCTCCTGCAAACCTCTTTGTCTTCTTTAAAATAATGCCAGAACAAATCACTGCCCCAATTCCCACAAAAAACGCACTCCAGGATACCCACCATGCATTGCCGAAAAATGCACCTGCAATCAATGCAATAATTGGCAATTTTGCTCCACATGGAATAAATGTGGTGGTCATAATCGTCATTTTCCGATCTCTGTCATTTTCTATGGTTCGAGAAGCCATAATCCCTGGTACGCTGCAGCCTGTTCCAATCAGCATGGGAATAAATGATTTTCCAGAAAGGCTAAATTTGCGAAAAATCCTATCCATAATAAATGCTGCTCTTGCCATATATCCACATGCTTCTAAAAATGCCAAAAAAATAAACAACACCAACATCTGAGGCACAAATCCCAGCACCGCGCCAACACCTGCTACCATACCATCCACTACCAATCCCTGCAGCCAGTCTGCACAATCAATGGCTTTTAGTCCATTGGAGAACAATTCCGGAATGCCAGGCACATGAATGTTCTCCATACCAAACAAATCAAAGCCTTCTCCAAACACTCCGTCATTCATCCAGTCTGTTGCCCAAGTTCCTACGGTAGTCACAGAAACATAATACACAATTGCCATAATTGCCGCAAAGATGGGAAGGGCAAGTATCCGGTTGGTCACAATTTTATCAATCTTATCGGAAACGGTGATTTTTTCTTTCTGCCGTCTGGTATAGCAATCCTCTATGATGGAAGATATATATCCATACCGCTCATTGGTAATGATACTCTCTACATCATCCTCCATTTCCTCTTCCATGGCTGCAATTTCAGCAGCGATGTCAGGCGCCTCTTTCATTTGTTCTATTATTTTTTCATCCCTCTCCAACAGCTTAATGGCAAAAAACCGCCTCTGTTCCCTGGATATTTCCGCCCCTAATTTCCCCTCTACAGCTTCTATCCTTTCCTCTACCTTCTTGGAAAACTCATGTACTGTTTTTGTTGCTCCCTGATCCTTGGCAGCTCCTATTGCGGCTTCTGCCGCTTCATTCACTCCTATGCCTTTTAAGGCTGAAATTTTCACTACTGGGCAGCCTAATTTTTCACTAAGCTCACGGATATGTATCTCATCGCCATTTTTTGTAACCACATCTATCATGTTCACAGCTACCACCACTGGAATTCCTAATTCCATCAGTTGAGTGGAAAGATAAAGATTTCGTTCCAAATTAGTCCCATCCACAATATTTAAAATAACGTCAGGGCGTTCTGCAATCAGATAATTTCTGGCAACCACTTCCTCCAGGGTATAAGGAGATAAGGAATAGATTCCTGGCAAATCCACAATGGAAACATCCCTATTCCCTTTTAACCTCCCTTCTTTTTTCTCAACAGTAACCCCAGGCCAATTTCCTACAAACTGATTGGAACCTGTCAATCCGTTGAATAACGTTGTTTTCCCACAATTAGGATTCCCTGTTAATGCTATTTTCACCGACATTTCACAACTCCTATCCGCCTTTCGGCATTTTTGTTCTGATAAACTCACTTTAATTAGTTATTTCTAACCTATACTCAAAAAAATTTCGTTACTCTACCCCTATCATCTCTGCATCTGCTCTTCGCAAGGATAATTCATACCCTCGTACGGTAACTTCCATTGGGTCCCCAAGGGGTGCAACCTTCCTTACAAAAATCTCTACCCCCTTCGTAATTCCCATATCCATAATTCGGCGCTTCACCGGACCCTCCCCATACAATTTTGTAACCTTCACTGTTTTTCCACAGGGAATCTGCTTCAATGTACTCATACTCTTTCCTTCCTTAAATCATTATTTTATTTGCCATATCCTTATTGATGGCAACTCTTGATTCTCTCACTTTTACAATAAGACTACCTCTAATCTGGGACACAACAATTACCTCTCCACCAATTACAAACCCCAGATTCTCTAAAAATTTTTTGGTTTCCTGTTTTCCGCCAACTTTTTTTATAGTGTTCACAATTCCTGTTCCTGCCATTGTTAAGGGCATTCTCATCACTTCCTTTTTCCAAAGTTTTCTTTTTGATAATGGTTCTCATTTATCTTTTTAGTTAGTATATACTAACATAAGTCTGTTGTCAATAACTTTTTTCATCTTATTTCAAAAGAAGTAACAGTTCAGCCCTTTCAGCTCTAAAATAGAGCTTTATTCAAAGGATTTTCA
>ERZ778518.740-NODE-740-length-28326-cov-4.592409_pt1 | contig 28326 bp, 20 predicted proteins | sample MGYA00510340_ERZ778518 | MGnify/ENA primary metagenome ERZ778518 (study PRJEB29527, sample SAMN07138967) | mouse gut metagenome | material: feces | host: mouse | place: China:Nanjing | collected 2016-01-25 ...
AAATATAAGTCATTTTTGTCTTACACACAAGACAATGTGGATTTATTATAAAATAAACTGTATTAAAGGTAATTACTATTTTTACTACCTGATACAGTTTATTTTAGATTTTCAGTGGTTTGAAACAACTATTTGAGAAACAAACATTTAACGAAGTATTTGAGAAACAGCGGTAACGAGTTGGAAACCGTGCGATTTTCAGCGATTTGCGGTGCTATGCTGTCAAATAACTCTTTCTATGTGCAAAGGTAACATTATTTTTGGGAAACATACTTTTGTTGTAAACAAAACAATGTCTATCGTGCGCTAAATCATAATTTACCGACACTTGACCGTTCATCAGCAGAGGCAAAAGCTTATCACGCTGCTTAATCAAGTTATTATTCTCGATTATATTCTGGTCAATCATCAAGTGGTATTGCGCAACAATAGTATGAAATGTTTCAATTAATGGTTCTGGAACTTCAAACCAATAATTTGCCAAGAATACATCTGTTTGAAAATTCTTAATACCAGAGGTTTTACCTTCAAAATTAAACATGTTATCATTATCATAGAGATTTTGCCATAGATAATAGAAGTACTCTGAAAACTCTCGTTTCTTCATATTGAATGACTGACAGAAATTAGAACATACTAAAGCTCCTCCATTTCTTTCTATAACTCCGTTTGTTATCAAAGCGACTCTACCTGTCGCTTGAACTGGGCTTCCTCCAGAAATTTCAATCACAATGTCACCATCTTCTAAAAGTCGGTCAGAGTGTTTCGATGTAATATGTCTTGTGGGCACATCATTTAGCTTAATAATATCTGCGCCACGCACACAACCTACTTTGATTGTTCCATCTTTTGGCGTATCATATCCCCAATCTCCACCTTTATTTTTATCTATAAAGTCATTAAGTGTAACTTCTTTCCAGCCTTCGGGTATTTCTCTCTTAATCTTTTTGTTCCACACCATTTTGCCACCGCTTGATTTATACGGCCTGCCATCTTTGTTGGGAAAGTCAAACTGCACAAACCAGTAATCGTAGAGTTGCTTCGCCATCGCCTCTAAATTATGATTTATGGATTTGTGAACATTGCTATATTACGGAAACAAATCCATTAGCAAATGAAAGAGCAATTTATCAAATCAGTGGAAGAATCCGTAGGCGGTTTCTTATCACAAGAGCAAATCGCGAAGTTGGGCGGTGTGCTTTTAGAGTGTATGCAGGAGTATGAACTTATCCGCAAGGAGACATCGGATGAAAAATGCAAAAGGGAAAATGGCGAGCTGCTTCAAGCGTTTTTAGCTGCTAAGAAAATCGAAGGGTGTTCTGAAAAAACGGTGCATTATTATCAGTCTTCGGTAGAAAAACTTTTTGTGAGCGTTGTTAAAAATGTTACCGATATGTCGACGAATGATATTCGTAATTATTTGGCAGAGAATCAACGATTGAGAAATTTGAGCAAAGTGACAATCGACAATTTACGGCGCATATTTTCAAGTTTCTTTGCATGGTTAGAAGATGAAGATTATATTCCCAAAAGTCCCGTGCGAAGAATACATAAAGTGAGGACAGACAGTCTTGTAAAAGAGGTTTTGACAGATGAAAATATTGAGATACTACGAGATAGCTGTATTGAGTTGCGTGATGTGGCAATAATAGACTTACTTTCATCCACCGGTATGCGTGTAGGTGAATTGGTAAAGATAAACAGAGAGGATATAGACTTCCAAGAGCGGCAATGCGTAGTATTTGGCAAAGGAAACAAAGAGCGTGAGGTGTACTTCAATGCTCGAACCAAAATCCATCTCAAAAAATACCTCAACAGCAGGAATGATGATAATCCTGCGCTCTTTGTCTCACTCAAATCTCCTCATAGACGGCTGACGATTAGTGGAGTTGAGGTACGCTTGCGAAAAATAGGGCGGATAGCGAACATTGCAAAAGTTCACCCGCATAAATTCAGACGGTCATTGGCTACAATGGCTATTGACAAAGGGATGCCGATAGAGCAGGTACAACGGTTGCTCGGTCATGTCAAGATTGATACCACATTGCGTTACGCCATGGTCAATCAGACCAATGTAAAAATAGCACATCGCAAATACTTGACTTAACTGAATAGAAAATCGGCTAACTTTCAGTACCTTTGCAGTCTAAACGCATGGACAATGGACAATAACATAATAGTACCGCAAAAGACTGAAAAACAGGATATACTTCCCGAAGATTACAATAATTGGAGGAAAGAAATTATCTCATTGATAGAGCAATCCAAAGTGAAAGCTATCCTTAGCGTCAATGCCGAAATGCTTGCTCTTTATTGGAGAATCGGTAGCGACATTCTGACTAAGCAAAAAGAGCAAGGTTGGGGAGCGAAAGTCATTGCGCAATTATCCAAAGATCTCTCGGAATGTTTTCCTAATGATAGAGGTTACTCTGAGCGTAACTTGCGTAATATGAAAAAGTTCGCAAGTGAATATCCCTCTTTCCCAATTTGGCAAGTGCCGCTTGCCAAATTAGAATTGTTACCAATTCGGAAAGCCGCACTTGCCGAATTGCCATGCGATGAGAACGGATTTGCGCAAGTGCCTCTTGCGCAAATATCGTGGTATCATCATATGTCGCTCATTACCAAAGTTCCGACAGATACCGAACGTGCATTTTATATCATGGAAACTGCCGCTAACGGTTGGAGTCGTGATGTAATGCTTTCGCAAGTGGCTAACGGTTATATCAAAGCCAAGGGTAATGCAATTACAAATTTCAAGCAGACATTACCTGCCTATCAATCGGATTTGGCTCAGTATGCGTTCAAAGACCCGTATAATTTCAGTTTCTTAGGTACGGTGGCTTTACAACGTGAGCTCGATATAGAAAAGAATCTTGCACAGCGGATTACCGATTTCCTGTTGGAAATGGGCAAAGGCTTTGCATTTATCGGAAGGCAGTACCATTTGACTGTGGACGGCGATGACTATTACATCGACATTCTGATGTATCACCTTCAACTTCATTGTTATGTAGTAGTGGAGCTGAAAGCCGTAGAATTTGTTCCTGAATTTGTCAGCAAGCTGAATTTCTACATTTCGGCTGTGGATGAATATGTAAAAGCACCCGAAGATAAACCGACTATCGGTTTATTGTTGTGCCGCTCAAAGAGCGATACCAAAGCACGTTTCGCTCTACGAGGTATCACACAACCGTTGGGCATTGCGCAATATGAGACTGAAAAACTCTTTGAAGATGTGGCATCCGCACTGCCGCAAATCGAAGATATTGAAAATCAGTTGGAGGATAAAGAATGAGATTGGCTGATATTATCGATGTATTCATTGCCGGAGATTGGGGCAATGAAAATCCGAGTGAAGAGACTCCTAATGCGGTGTATTGTGTCAGAGGCGCAGACATTGTTCCTATATCCATTGGTGAGTTTGGCGATATTCCCTTGCGGTATGTCAGTGACAAATCTTTTGAAGAAAAGACGTTGCGAGCTGGAGATATGATTATCGAAAAATCAGGCGGTAGTCCGACACAATCAACAGGGCGTATATCCTATGTTTCAGAGGCATTAATAACAGAAAAAGGGACAGTGGTATGCACCAATTTCTGTGTGGCTTTTAGAGTAAAGACCGGATGGAATCCTTACTTTGTATATCAATATTGGAACCACATCTACAACAACAATATATTCTTTAATTTCGAGGGTAAAACCTCGGGACTAAAAAACTTGCAGTTGGATAACGCATTAAAAGCCATTGAAATACCTGACTACACACTTGAACAGCAAAACCGCATTGCCGAAACACTACTCAAAATCGAGCAAAAAATGATTCTTAATCGTCAGCTAAATCATAATTTAGAGGCGATGGCAAAGCAACTCTACGACTACTGGTTTGTGCAATTTGACTTTCCGAATGAAGAGGGTAAGCCATATAAATCAAGTGGCGGTAAGATGGTTTGGAATGAGAAGCTGAAAAGAGAAATTCCAAAAGAGTGGTGCGCCATGACTATTGGAGAAGTTGAAAATAATATCATAACTGGCAAAACTCCGTCATGTGCCGATGAAGATAATTTCGGTGGAGATATTCCTTTTATAACCATAGATGATATAAGAGGCAATTTATTCGTATTCAACTCGCAGCGTACCCTTTCCACCAAAGGCGCAGAAAGTCAAACAAAAAAATACCTACCGAGTGGATCGCTTTCAGTTTCTTGCATTGGTACAATAGGGGTTATGGGATTCATTGCAAAATTATCACAAACAAACCAACAGATTAATTCTATAGTTTTTGAGAATGAACACAATAGAGAATTTGTATACTTTGCTTTGAATTTATATTTTGAGAATGCAAAAGCCAAAACTGGTAATGTATTTGCCAATATGAGTAAAGATGAATTTGCTTCGATAAAAGTGGTTTATCCGCCAAAGCAAATCTTACAAGAATTTCATAATAAGGTTGTTGCCATATTTGATAATATAAAGAATAACATTGATGAAATCAATGCTCTTACTAAGCAGCGAGACGAACTCTTGCCTCTCTTAATGAATGGTCAGGCAATGGTAAATTATGATTTAGCGCACGATTAAGTTCTATTTTGAGGTCAATAGTGCGGAGTAACTTGCCTATGCGTTTTTGTTCCTCCAATTCGGGAATCCATACAGTACAATCTTTGATTTTATTAGGTGAAGTATGCCTAATTTTGGTTTGTTGAGCAGCAGCACTTAGCTGCTGTTTAACAAGATTTGAGGATACGAGATAAAAAGCGAAATCCTTGTCTAACAAATGTTTTTTGCAAACAATCTTTGCCACATCTTGGCTTTGAATATATCTACCACTTTCGGGAATGATAGCGGTAGAGCCGAGTAAACCAATGGCTTGTTCAGTCAAAGGGGTTATAATATCTCCCTCCTTCATTAAAAACTCCGGTTTGAAGTCGCCGATGTAATAAAGATTGTCTTTAGCCTTATTCTCTTTAAAGCAGTTATTTTGATAGTCAAAATTCCCGCAAGTCAAGCGCACATATTCACCCTCAGCCGCATAGAACTTGCCACTGAGACTCGCACCTCTTGTAACATCAAGTATTTCTCCCAATTTATATTTTTTCAATTCCATTTACCGCGTTGCTTTATGAATATAATCTTGAATCAAAGATAGATTGACCCCTATCTCTTTGCGCTTTGCTAAAAGTTGGTTCAGGTACTCCTTTCGGTTCAAATATTCTTCGTGCTCATGTATTTGTTCTATTAACGGTCCGCCAATAAATGGTGAATGAGCAGTTTCTACGGCAAATTTTGCTTCCTCTATTTGTGGCTCTAATTCTATAAGTTGCTGCTGGTATTTTCGCTGTGCTTCTACGATATCCATATTATTTGCTGCCACAAATACATCAAGCAGATGTCGAATAGCTTTAATTTGTTCCTGCGCATCTTTCGACGAACTGCGAGCAACATGTAGTGCAACGATTATAGCTATTACACTAATTATTGGGCTTAATAGAGTAGCCCATTGGGTCAAACTATCAAGCATGATTTATTGATTGAATTTCAATGTTTTTAATTGGGCTATTATCTCATTTTCAAGCCGATGGCTTTCAGTAAACTGTTCGGTGAGTGTTTTTTCGTAGTCTGCCATACGCCTGTTGAACTCCTCTTCTGTAATATCAACATATTCAATCTTAATGTCGAAATACTGTCCGGCAGAAAAGCTATACCCTTTTTCTGCCACTTCTTCGTAGGATGGAGTAACAGAGAATTGGTCTATCGCTCTCTCGTTTCGGAAAGTATCTACAATCTGTGTAATCTCATCGGGACGGAGATTCGTCTTTTGGTTCTTTCCTATTTTGATGGTTTCACCAAGTTTGCTTGCATCAATAAATACAGGCTTTTCGGTCTTGTTCTTATCGATGAAAACCACACTGACATTTGTGCCTGTATTTGCGAAGACATTACTCGGCATACTTACCACACCTTTCAGAATCTTATTATCCACAAGGTGTTTGCGGATTTTGAACGCAATGCCACTCTTGGCTGTAATGAATCCGGTAGGTACAACGATAGCTCCCTCACCCGTTTCTTTCAGGCTGTATAGCAAATGCTGAAAGAAGCAGAGGTATATTTCCATGCCCTTCTTATCCTTGTTGGGTATATTGGGAATGCCTGCAAAGAAACGCCCTCGGTAATGGTCGGCTTTGAGGTCGGAATGATACTCGGAGAAATCGAGCTTGAAAGGCGGATTACTAACGATATAGTCAAATTTACGCAATTCGTGTCCCTCTTTATGATAAGGGTGTTTCAGCGTATTGCCTTGTATAACGTGCGTAAGGGAATGGCTCATACTGTTCAATATAAGATTCAGCATCAACATGGTCGAGGACTTATCGCTGATATCCTGCGTGAACACCGTGCAGTTCTGCTCTCCAATTTGGTGGGCAAGGGCAATGACAAGCGTACCCGTTCCGGCTGACGGGTCATAGCAAGTTACACTTTTAACATCCTCGCTTTCATCGACGAGCAGTTGCGCCATAATGGATGCGATTGCATGGGGCGTATAGTATTCGGCATAGTTGCCACCGCCATTGGAATTGTAGTCCTTAATAAGGTATTCAAAGATGGTGGAGAAGAAATCATATCCGGCAGCAAAAGCCGCTTCAAAAGAAAAACTTGCCACATCTCCGATTAACGACTTGCAAAAGCCGTTTTTCTTGGCAGATCCTCCGGTCACTACCTCCGAGAGAGGTTTCATAATGGAAATACGGGTTTCATCCTCGTTGAGAATATAGAAAATTTCCTCGTTGGTATCGGCAATAGCCTCCAATGTCGCATCGAACAGGGTTGCAAAATTATCCTCATTCTGACGTTTGGCAAGATACGGTATCAGATGCTCTTTCTTCAATACGATAGTGTCGAGCATCATATCGCACATTTCCTCGTACTCCTCATCGGACAGTCGTTCCAATGCTTCATAAACGTCCTCTGCATTGGCAAGTTCGGGCAGTGTCCGTTTTGCCTCATAGATAAACTTATCATTGAGGAACTTATATAGGAATGTTTCTACGATAACCGTATATTCATTTCCGCTGTTGCCAAGACCGATATTGTTTGTCGTACTTTTCAGACGGTCGATAAGGTCTTTTGTCTGTTGCTTTATAGTTTCAATACTCATAATCAGTATATGGTTTGATATTCTTTGAAAATAATGTCGCTGACATATTTACGAGCCGGGCGTTCAGTGGAAATCTGCGCATCCTTAAAACGGCGGGTAACGTAAGTTAATATATTTTTCGTGAAGTAAGCCGGAGTTTCGACAATCGCTTCGTTGTGGAAGAATGCATCGTCCACATCTTCTTTTATAAGGAGCAAGACAGCCGTTATCTGCTCTTTCTTTTTTGTCCAAGCATAGGTACGAGGTTCGGTATGCTCCCGTTCCTCTCTGTCCGCTTGCTCAGTCAAACGTTTTTCGACACGCACGAACTTAGTGTCACCGTTATAGGCAATCGCCCGCAACGCATCACGCTCGTTCATTTGGCGAATACGTTTCAGTATGCCGTTAATGTTCTGAACGCGGTCGTGCATATTAAATTCTCCCTCCGATTCCATTTCTTTTTTCTTGAAAAGAGCAAGGAAGTCAGCGAGTATAGAACGATATTCCGGGTCGTCAGGGTCAACACAAGCATTCAATTGGTTACGTGTGTACGCCACCGATTGTTTGTATTGCTCTTGAAGTTCAAGTTCTTCTTCCCCTTTCTTATAGAACGAAAAGTGTATATTCTCCAAAGCTGCATTCAGCAGTTGTTTCACGTTTTCGCGATCATTTGAATTTTGCTCATACGCGAGGAGGTCAAGACGATTGCGTGCCGCTTTGATAAGATTTGATATTTCCGGTATATCGACAATATCTTTCGCTTCCGGGCTTTCCTGCGAGATTAGCATGTTCTGCACACTGCGCAGTGTTTCTAAACTTTTGTTGATGGTACGGACTGTGGCAAGGTCGTCCACCAAGTTAAGTTGGCGGGAAAAGATTTGAGGATTGGTCAAGTCATAGTCTGCCAAAGTAACTTTTGCATCTGCAACATTTGTCATCGCTTCCTCAATGGTAACAAACAGCCTATCCATTGAAGATGTATTTTCTTGACCAACCTCTTTTTCAAGTTCTTCTTGATAATCCTTGTTCGTCTTGCAGTATTCTTCCTCGATATTGGCAAAGTCTACTACATGCCCGAATTTCATAGCCTTATACGGACGATTGACACGTGTAAGCGTTTGCAATAGGTTGTGTTCCTTGACCATACGGTGCAGGTACAATTTCTTCAATCGTGGAGCATCAAAGCCGGTTTGCAGCATTTGGAAAACAATGAGCAGGTCAATTTTCCCGTCTTTGAATAAATCAATCCATTTGGAACGGGTGGATTTGTCAAAACTGTCATGCAAGATAAGCGCAGCGCGATAACGCCCTTTTTGCGGTGAAGTCTTCTTGACCTCCATTTCATTTGCCGAAATACTACAGTAAATTATTTGTCCGTCTTCACCCGTATAATTGTCAAGTTCAGAAGCATCTGCATAGTTTTCCAAAAATAGCCGATACATCATTATCGCCTGTTCTTTGCTGTTGCATACGGCAAGTGCCCCCAATGATAGGTCAGAGTACTTGCTTCGGAAATCCTGCAAATCATTGATTATATAGTCAAGTAAAGGATGTACATAGTTCTCGTGTGCATAAACATCGATTTCTTTAACAGTTTGCTTTTTTACCCTTATGCTGTTAAGGGCTTCTTTCATCGTTATCTTAAAGTTCGAACCGATGTCTTCGCGTATAAGTCGAAGCGTGTAACCGTCTGAAATAGATGCGTTATAATAGTATGTATGAATATAATCCCCGAAAATATCTTTGGTATTGTATCCTTCACCGATTATCGGAGTACCCGTCAATGCTATTTTTATAGCATTCTCATCGCTCGCAATCAAATTTTTCAAGAAACTGCCCTCAGGATTATAGTTTCGGTGTGCTTCATCAATAAAGTAAATGCGCTTCACCTTGACATTATACGCATTTTTGGCAAGTGCCCGACTGTCCTTGGAGAATTTGTGAATATTGACAACCGTTATTTCTAATTTACCCTCTTTGTTTTGGGTGGTCACACCATCCTTTATCAGCTTGGCAAAGTCTTCTTTACTTTGAACAGGGTTGACTTTCAGTCCCCTGCGAGTAAACTCTTTTTGAGCCTGTTCCAAAAGGTCGATGCGGTCTACAATAAAGAAAAACTGTGGAACAATGCCTTGCTGAGAATAATAATCGGTCAGATATTTGACATTGAAATACGCCAACGCAGTCTTTCCGCTACCTTGCGTATGCCAAATAATACCCTTGTGCTCCCCTTTATCAAGGTGGCGTTCAATCGCTTTTGTGGCGAACACTTGCGGATAGCGCATAACATGCTTTTGCAATCCGTTGGGGTGGTCTACATAAGCGATACCATAGCGCAAGAAAAAATAGAAACGTTCAAAACTGAACAAACTTTCGCAGAGACGCTTTGTTGGTGTTTCGGCTTTGCAATTCGTTTTATAGTCGCTATTGTTTTTGTATTGAGGCACATTATTGTCACGCAGCAATATTTCTTCGTCTTCAGGAGTAACGGGATGGTATCTTTTCTGAATAGGGAAACTGTTTTGTCCTTCCTCGCGAAAGCAATTATAGAGAGTATTCGTTTTACCGATGGTTGCATAATAAGCCCCTTGTTTCAATTGATCGTCATATTCCATATCGTTGCTGAATACCATTATCTGCGTGATATTCAAAAAACGGCAGAAATGAGGATTGGCAAACCTCGTCTTCATACGCTTACGTTCGGCATCAACTCCTTCGTGATTGTTCTCCTTTTTTACTTCGATAAAAGCCAAAGGCAAACCATTGATAAAGATGGTTATGTCCGGGCGAAAGTTGTCGCTTGACAAATCACCGCAAGTCATTTCGGTGGCTACTTGGAACGTGTTGTTACGAATGAAGTTCGTGGGAGAAGATAAATCAATTATTTTGTCCGTTGTGTCAAGTAATATTTCTTTATAAAACTGCCTGCCAAGATCATCATTGTTAAGCGACTTCTGAATGCGGTGAAGCATGGCGTCTGCATCATCCTGTGTAGATTGAGGATTCAAGCGCAAATAGGCTTCCGAAAACGGTTGGAGTAAGATGTTCGTGAGAGTATCGGATTCCGTTTTGGGTATTGTCACATATTTGGTGGACAATCCCCGTTGGGATATGTATTTATACCCCATCCCCATAAGATGCATAAGGGTGGGAAATTTCACTCTGCTATCTTCACAAAATGCGCCCATTGCTTATTTCGTATATTAAAGCAAAACACCTTCGCTATCTTTGCGAGGCTGACCAAAGCCTATCAGATAGTGAAGGTGTTTTTATATCTTGGTGTTAATATTTTATTTCAGGTCATTAACGCATTATTTAGCAAATGCAAAGTTAGCACTTTTTATTGATATCCATTACACTTTTGAGAATTAAGTTTATAAGAATCTTGCAGCACGATGTAAATACTGGGTTCTATATTTGGGTGTTAATGATTCGTTAATTTTAGCATGTTTATCTTTTCCATGGAAATTCAATCTCCCGACTTTGGAGGTGAGATTGTCCGCACGGACGGCAAGGCTTTTCGAACTGCTCAAATCTTTTTGAGCGGCTGGAAAGACATCTTGCTGTGTTCCTGCGGACACGCTTTCGGGAGTAACCCGAAAGGTTTTGAGTTACTCAAAACATACCTTGCCATGTTCGAGTGAACATATACGGAAATGGTGTTGTAACCCTCCTGTCTATAATCAATATTTTCACTATACCTACTGGATTAAAAGAATCAGCTATACTTACTTTGCCAAGTGTGCCAGACATTCCGAATTGCTGTTTTCGTTCCTGCACTTGCCAAACACTAACTCCCCTTATATTATTTCCCCTTTTCGGTCGGTGGGTGGCGGGGTGGTCGTTTCCGTTTTCAAAGGCTTTTCTTGCATGGGGCGGTCGGATACAAGGTTTTCCCGATAAATACGCTCGCAGCGAAGCGAGAGGAAGATTTGTCGGGAAACGGCATAGCCGCCTGACCTTGAAGCCGACTATTAGCCCCGTGCTTACTTTGCCTTTGTAAACGGGAATGATTGCTCCGCTTTTCCTACGGCAAGGAAATTATCCTTTGCTTTTTCCGCTTTTTGGCAGAAAGTTCTGTCGTATTGGTTTATTGATTTCAATACGTCACTCCGTCAGACATATCAACTTGTTGGCATGATGATATGCTTGCTTGTTGATATTCATCACGCTTTCCAACGGCTGTTGGAATTGCCGTCTGAAACAACCGACACGAATACCGTCGTTTTCTCTTTTCGCCCGTGTATAATCCTTTCCAACAATGCCTTGCGGACTTTTGTAGCTCCGAACGACTCGATACGGAATGCGAGGGCGGCTATCGTTTCGAGGTTGTAAACCTCCGCACTATATTTATCCGATATGCGGATAATGCGCTTTATGTCATATATACTCAAAACTCCGTTTTTGCAGAGAGCATTTATCCCTGCCCGAACCGTCGGAGCTGTAACCCCGAACAGTTCGCAGATTTCCCACTCGCTCATGGCGATTGCGTCTATATCGGTAGGCATGGTGATATTGCCATGCTCGTCTATCTTGATAAGATTTCTTTCTTTGTTCATTGCTGTTTGTTTTAAGGTTATCAAATGTTACTGCAAATATCCTTCTCCATATCCGCCAACTTGTGTGACAGGGTTTCCATGTCCTGACTTATCTTTTGGGCGGTGATTTTTGCGTATAGCTGGGTAGTCTTTATATTGGTGTGTCCCAATAGTCTGCTGACCGTTTCAATCGGTACTCCATTGGATAACAGCACGGTCGTGGCGTTCGTGTGCCTTGCCACATGTGTGCTGAGCCGTGTTTTGAAACCGCATTGTCTGCCGATTTCTTTCAGTATCTTGTTGCAAGTGGTATTGCTCGGCATGGGAAACAATTTGTTATCTCTCGTTAAGCCCCTGTATTTCTCTATTATCTTTTGGGGAACGTCCAACAGGCGGATATTGGATTCCGTGTTGGTTTTCTTTCTTCGGGTGATAATCCACAGATTACCGTCGAAGAATGTTTGAAGGTTGTCCGTTGTGAGGTTCTTCACATCGGAATACGCCAGCCCCGTGAAAACGGAAAAGATGAACAAGTCCCTTACCAATTCATGATAGGTGTTCTTCATTGGGGCATCCATGAGTGTCTGTATCTCCGATTTGGTGAGATAGCCCCTGTCCACGCTTTCGGGAGAGTTGATATATCCCGCAAAGGGATTGAACGGCAGACGACCGTCATTTCTCGCTATGGAAATGATATGCTTTAACACAATCATATAGCCCCACACGGTATTGGTGCAGCATTTCTTCTCCGTCCGCAGAAAATACTCGAAGTCGTTGATGAACGTGAGATTCAACTCTTTCAGGGGAATGTCATCACGCTTGTAAGTGTGCGGGATAAATTCGTGGAGATGCTTGCATACGGTTATATACCGTTGGAATGTACCCTTTGCCCTGCTGTGTCCCACTTTCTTGGCGAACTCGGTGTTGTGCTGCTCAAACAGCTTTAACAAGGTTTCATGCTTGACACCGATACCGAGATAGGCATCTTTCAGTTTGGCGGCAGTGACATAACCGTCCGTCTGCATCAGTTCCTGATAGCGGCGGTTCACTTCCACACGGATTTTATCAACGGCACGGTTGATTCGCTGCGCTTCGACACTCTTGCCCGAAGCACGGTTGTTCTTCACGTCCCACAGCCGCAAGGGAACATCCATCTTGCAGCTGAACTGTTTAATCTCTCCGTCCACCGTAAGGCGGCACATCAATGGCAGGTTGCCGTTGGGCTTCTCGCTGCCTTTCTTCACATAAAACAATACTTTGAATGTACTTCTCATAACTCACTCCTTTTTGGGTTACAAAACTATATTACAGTGTGTTACCGATAGCTAGGAAAAGTTACGCAGAACGCAGAAAAACAAGCACTTGGCAAGAAATCTGTCCTATCGGCACGGTAATGAGGTAGTAACTGAACTCTTGCACTTAGTGGCTTTCGCACGGCTTGAAATGGCTTTATACAAACCAAAAAGAAAAGCGTAACGAACGCTATTCCAGTTCATTCGCTACGCTTTTCTCAATTTTGCTATTCCGTTAGCTGTTTATTTTACAATCCAAACACCTGGTAATGTAATACCTATCATCAGAATTGAAATACAATCCAACAAAGCAATGCAAAGACAGAGAATCTCATTTACTTCCTCTTCCGCCGGACAAGCACCACACTAGCCACCACCGCAATCAACAACGGTATTCCCCACATCAGGATTATTTTCACCACACCAAACATCCTGGTACTCAAATAAAGCGTATTATCAATCGCTTCCGGACGGGTCATATCCAATGGATATTCATTATTAGCTAACCAGGAAAACGCTCCGGTCATAAAACTGAAATTACCGGCATTTATACCTGTTCTTTCCCTTCTGATTTCGCCGGCACTGAACAAATCGGCATCCCCGGCAATCAAAATCCGCTGCTCTTTACCCTGAACCGTCCGCCGCAACGCCACCACCAAAGGCTCTCCGGAACCCGGAACTTCAACAACAGGGATACACTCAAAATCACTGTCACTGGTCTCCAAAGCAAGACAACCGTCCAACACCACTTTCCCCCGGTGTTTATACAAATCTTTCCCTAATCCCAATTGTTTTACGGAAACCTCCGTTATCTCACCGGGAATCAGTTCCGGGGCATAATCCGGCAACTCCTGCTGATGCACAAATACAGAATCCAACTGTACTCCAGTACCCGCCAACAACCGGTTCAATATCCTCCGGCTGTTCATTTCACCCGTCACCAACGCATTCCCTCCTGCTGCAAGATAAGCTTCTACTTTTTGCAATTCTTCCGGAGTATACTCCTCCTGCGGGTCAGCAATCACCAGAATATCCACTCCTTCCAGATTCTCACCCACCCCGGTCATTGCCCTTACCCCGAAATCAAATCCCTGGTTACTCAATGCACCCCTGTCATTACGGACCACCAGCAAATAATAATTCCGGTCACCCGTATGAGCAATACTACGCTCCCCGTGTCCGGTTAAAAAGCAAACATGCGGCACATCGGTAACCAACCGTTTCAAAACAGTTGCAATCTCTCTTTCAGACGGGACATAATTATTATCATCAAAAAAACGAAGAAAAGCTTTCCTGCCATTTTCCCGTTCCACCACATACACCAACCGATTCCCTTCTTTCGACAAATCAAGCTTTTCCCGAATTTGTTCCGGCGTCAGAAATTCATCCGCATCCAAATCCTCCTCCCGGCAAATCTTCAGCATCTTATCCTGTACGGACCAATCCGTCCTTGCCAAATCCGGACGCATATCATCACAATCATCATAATAATAGACATAATTCAACTTTATATCCGGCTTAAAACGGATAAAAGGTTTAAACATAGCGTAATTCTTCATCCGGAACGCCGGCATCCCTTCCTTAAAACGACGGTCCAACAGATTCACATACAACGTAAAAGTCACTTCATCATCCAACTCAGCCATAAACTCCTGTGCCTTTACCGGAATCGTATTCTTTTGGATATAAGTGACATCCCAATACTTCATCAAAACGGGACGGGTAGAGAGATAACCCACTGACAGAGCCACTACCACCACCAGTACAAAAGGCAATACCTTCACCACTTTCGAATCATTTCGTCTCTCCGAGCGCAACTTCAAAATAGTTAGCACGACAAACAAAACAATCACCACCACAAAATAAACAACATCTTCCAGTCCGATAAGCCCTTGTACAAAATTTCCGCTACGACCGGACAAAGCCAGCCACCAGGTAATCTCCCTTACAAAATCAATATCCTGACCCACCCCCTGTAAATAATTCAACACGGTAAGCACTAATAAAGTCCCGATTGCCGCAACAATTTGATAAGGAGTCAGACTGGACATAAACAACCCGATTGCCGCATACGTACAATAAAGCAGATAAATGCCTGCAATTCCGGAAATCACCCACGGGATATCGAAATCTTTTACCCAGCAGGCTCCGCAAACACCCAACAACACCAATACAGCCAGCAACACCACACCAAAAACCATCATAGCCAGGTATTTTCCCCAAATAATCTTCTGACAGCCTATCGGCGAAGAATATAATAATTTGACCGACCCCAGATTATATTCCCTGCTCATCAATCCCATTGTCAACAAAGGAATATACCACAACAAATTCCCCATTATTGCAGAAAAAACACCATCTATCATCAAAATATAAGTCTGAAACTGCTGGTGTTCCACTCCCATTTCCCGGTTTTCCAACAACCTGCCCAACGCATCACAAAATGCCATCCCCGATTGAAAAGTAAACAAACACAATAACAACCAAGCAATGGGTGAATAAAATAACATGCGCAATTCCGCATACGCAATATGAAATACTGTTTTCATAACTTATCGTTTATTTTCGTTTTCTTCTGCTCCGGTAAATCACAAAAAAGAGCAGGATAATCAACGGATAGCCTCCGAGAGCAGCCATTTTCACCCGGGCGACATCCCTTTGCCTCAAAGAAATGTGATTATCTATCGGCTGCTTATAGGTCAATTCCACCGGATATTTCTCCTGGCACAACCACCTGAATATCCCCTGTTGCAATCTAAAATTCCCGTTCGAAAATCCATCCCTTGTACGGAACAATTCTCCATTACTCAGCCAATCGGCATCACCACCGACCACAATCCGTTGCTGCCGGCCTCCCACCATCCGCTGCAAACCGACCAACACCGGATAAGACAAAACCTCCGCTTCCTCCTCATTCCGGGTATCCGAAATATTTGTACGTACCAAAGGCAAATAATCGAAACCCTTATCATTCACAACAAGCCCTGCACATCCGGCCATAACCGCCTGTAAGCCGGATTGGTACAATCCCCCGAACCAAGGGAATGCCCGCGCTGCTTCCACAGTCAGGCCAGACGCAATCACATCGGAGGACTCCCCATTACATTGTCGCGTCAAACGACCACCTGACAAATGAATGCCGACTTCATTCAGCAACGGATTCAGAACAGCCTGCCTGTCCGGCTCACCAAGTACCAACATATTTCCCCCCTGCTGCAAATAATCGCTCAATGCGTCTAATTCTCTGTCGGACAAAGATTTCTGCGGGTCAGCAACCACCACAACATCCGTATTCCCGGGCACCTCCGCCGTTTCCAACTGCAATTCAAAAATATCATACCCTTGATTTATCAATGCCTGCCGAACAGTCCTGGCTGTTGAAAAACGGTTGTATCCGGCATCCCCTGTATGACGCAAACCACGTTCACCATGTCCGGTCAGAAACCCGGCACGTACAGGACCGGAAAGCAATCTTTTAAAAGCAACGGCAACTTCCCTTTCCGAAGGAATTATCCGGTTATCATCGAATAAACGCAGAAAAGCCGCCGTACTGTCTTTCCACACAAACTGATACACCAACCGTCCTTTTTCCTCCGACAAATCAATCCGGCGGTACAACTCCTCCGGCGGCAACACCCGGCTAAAATCCAGTTTCTTCGCCCGGCATATCTTCTCCGCCCTCTCCCGGTCGGTCATGCCCGGATATAAATCATCCAGACGAGCATCTCCCGTTCCGTCATAATAATACACATATTCCATTTTCAGGTCCGGTTTAAAACGGATATACTTCCGGAAATCCTCTGCATGGGAAGTATGGTTGGCAGGCAATCCCCGGTCACAGAATCCACCCAAAACATTCACATAAGTCACCAATTTCAACTCTCCATCCAATGCCGCAATCAATTCCTGAGTAACCGGAGAAACCGTATTGCTCTTTTTATAAGTCATATCCCAATAAAAAATACATGCAGGACGCGAAGCCACATACCCAATCAGTATCGTCACCATAAACAAACCTGCATACTTCAGCAAAACACAGGAAAACCTCTGCTTCATCCGCATCCTCTTGATACGCCAAAAAGTCAGGGTCAGAAAGAATCCAATCACTGTCAGAAAATAAATAACATTCTCCGAACAAACCAAACCATCAGTAAAATACCTCGACTTTTTGGAAAAAGACAACCAGTAAGTAATATCCTGCACAACAGATACATCGCTCCCCACTTTACCGATAAGACTCAAAAAAGAAAGCACCGCCAGCGTCCCGATAGCTGCCACCACCTGATTCGACGTCAGAGCCGACATAAACAACCCCACTGCCGCATAAGCACAAATCAACAAATAAAGACCCAGGAAATTAGAAAACAAATAACCATAATCCATATTTTCAACCACACAGGCGGTAAACACCACATAAGGCACAAGCATCCCCAACATAAACAAACCGAACAGCATCATAGACAAATACTTTCCCCATATAATCTGAAAATTCGTTACCGGAGAAGAAAACAACAATTTAATCGAGCCACTGCCATATTCCCTGCTCATCAACCCCATTGTCAACAACGGAATATAAAAATAAAGATACCCCCGTATATAGGAAAACCTGTTCCAGAAAAGCTCCGACGTCAGACTATACCAAGGATTACCCAAGGCCTGGTCCTTAACCGGACGTATCAATATTCCGCAAAATTGAACTCCGAATTGTATCGCAAAAACAAACAATATCAACCACGCCACAGGAGAACTGAATAACTTACAAAGTTCCGCCCGGGCTATTTTAAAAATTAATCTCATATTTACCTGTTTACAAAACTCAAGCACCTTTGGACAAACGTTCAAAAATATCCTCCACCGACTCACGCTCCAGCAAAATTTCTTTCATTTGCCAGCCTTCCGCCACACTCTTTTCAATGACCCGGGTCGTTATATCCGGCATGGCAGAAAAATAAACCCGGAATTGCCGGTCCGACAAAGCGACCACTTCAGTCACTCCCTCCAGAGCTTGCAAAGCACTGACCGCTATCGGAGAACAAAAAGTCACCAGAAAAGAAGAAGGCTCCACATAATTATTAAATTCATCAATCGTTCCGGAAAACACCAAACGCCCGTTTTCAATCATCTTAATCCAGTCACAGGCTGCCTGCACCTCCGGCAAAATATGTGTAGAAAGCAACACAGCCCTGTCCTGGGCAATCTCCTTAATCAGATTACGGATTTCCACAATCTGAAGCGGGTCCAACCCATTTGTAGGCTCATCCAACACCACCAACCGGGGATTATGCACGATAGCCTGCGCTATACCCACCCGCTGTTTATATCCTCCCGAAAGATTTCCAATCAGACGGTCCTTAAAATGAGTAATGCTGCATTTTTCTTCCGCCACATCCACCGCTTTCCGGATACGGCTCCCCTTCATCAAGCGCAACTGGGCACAATACACTAAATATTCATCCACCGTCAACTCCGGATATAAAGGAGGGAATTGTGGCAAAAAACCGATATATTTCTTGGCCTCCACCGGATTCTCCCTCATATTGATTCCATTGATATATACATCTCCCTCCGTCTGATTCAGCACACCACAGATAATATTCATCGTAGTCGATTTGCCGGCACCGTTCGACCCCAGCAAACCGAGGATTCCTTTCTGATGAATTTCGAAATTAATATCCCTGACCGCCCACTGGACAGCATAACGGTGTGACAAATGCTCAATCTTTACAATAGGTGTTTCTATTCCCATAAAAATTACTTTATATTTTCAACTAAATTTCTGTCGTCAGCACGCCGCTCAACGGTAAATAAACTTATAATAATCCACCCGCTCAATATCCGTATACAACCTTTGCCATTCGGACAAACGCCCTTTGTCATCCATAGAATAAGTATAAAAATATTTCACCTGATTCTCATCCAGGTAATTCACCGTTTTCATATGCACATATTGAGTCAGAAACAAATCATGGAACAATTGCGGCCAGCGCATCACCCTCATCAAAGGATAAGGCAGCTCCTCCAGATAAGTCGGTATAAGCACCGGATGATACCCGGTCATGCGCAACCGGATACCCGAATACACATTCTGGATTGTCGCCGGCCATTCTTCGGAATAAATATACTCACCGGAACTAAAACCCTCCTCATAAGCTATATTTTCCAACAAAGCCGCACCGGAAACAAACTGCTTCAACCGCTTATTCCGGGCATCATTTTCATACTCAATAGCCGATGCCATAGCCGAAGAATATCCTGTTTCCTTAGCCGACACCAGCAAACCCGACTCATCATATTCAAAATCATAATTAATCCGGTCACTGTAATTCCCGTACTCCTCCTCCTCGATACGAATAATCCGGTCACCGGATTCATTATAAATCAGCCTCATCCGGAACTGTCCCAGCAACTCAATCCCCTCTAAACGTTCCTCTTCATCATAATCCAGCACAATCTCCCCCTCCATACTCCCTGCCACCAGAATTTTCACGGGCTTTTCAATCTTACTTATCCGGTAAACATGCTGCTGAGCTACAGCCTGCCGTCCCTGAACATCTTCCAGAACAAGCTCCAGCACATACGGACGCATCTCCGACAAACCCTGCAAAATCAAATTAGAAATCACATAATCACACGTATCCCGTTCCGGTTTAATCGTCTTCTTCACCTGCCCGTCCAGCTTCACCACAATATTGCGGATTGGCACCATTCCGGTCGAAAACGACGCTTGCAACGCAATAAAAGGCAACATAGCAGATATATACTCACCATTCGTAAAATGAATCTCAGGCACAGAACGTTTTTTTACTTCCACTTGAAAAGCTTTATTATAAGTACGTTGTTTCACATCACATATCTTTACAACGAATCCCAGCAAAGTATCCTGTTCAAAAGAAGTCAAATCCACCGGATAACGGAACTCTAACCGCGTCATACCACGATATTGTTCCAGCCGTTCCAAAACCTTATAATTATCCGACACATCCATCACCTCGACATAATCAATCCCATTCGGAACTTCCATCCGGCAACTTAAATAAAAAACATCGGCAGTATCCCGTCTCACCGTATATTCACTCGTCGCCGAAGAATCGAATTTCACAAGCACCCCAGAAACCGGCCAGCAATAAAAAAATCCATATAATCTTAATTCTTTTCATATCATTCAATATTAACAAGTTCATCCTCTGTCAATTTCAACAAATTCAGAAAATCCGGATCATCATTCAACATACGCACATCAATACCCAGATTCAGCAAAGTATGCCCCACATACCACATCTTCTGCCGGGTGACAGCCGTCATATTCCAGGCAGGCTGCACTTCGCCGTCTAAAATCTCCGGCGTAATCAACTGGTCCAGATAAAGCCTGAAATCCCTCTTCCGGTCCGCCACCTCCCAAAAAGTAGCAATTTCCCTCTTTGCCCCCATAACAGGATAAACACTATTACTGATTACCCCATAATTCCGGACATACGCCGCCTTTGAAATAGACCGGACTGTATCGCCCGTCACCTCATCCACAATCTGCCCGGACTCCTCCAGCAACTCCGCAATTTCCTTTCCGTAATAAGCCTCACTAAACTGATAAAAACGTTCAGGAACCTGATCATACAACTCATATTTATCCACAATAAAAGCAAGCAAAAAATAAAGAATATCATTCCTGTATTTCTGAAAACTTTCCGGCGACGAATACATCACCCTGGTATTCAAACTCATCACAATCCCATTATCATTAATGGCCCCATGAATAGTTCCCTGCAAACTCTCACTCGCCGCATTCACAGACTCTGTCGGAAAAGACTTGCTTGCCCCCCATTCCGATACCAAATTATTCACCAGCAAAATCTTAGGCGGGAAATACTTCTTTACAAAACCACCACGGTAAACCTTCCCATTCCATTCAAATTCGTCTTTAAAACACGCCAAAATACTATTCTCCAAAATATCCATCACCGAATCCATCTCCGTTTGCCGGACAATCCTGCTCAAAATCAAACCATCCCAGAACTTGCGCGAATCCTTATCATGAAAATCAAATTTCAAATCCAACATCTCATCAAACCGCCGTAAAACAGCCACACCATACTTTTCATAATACTCCCGCACCAAAGGGTATTCCAAATCCAAAGAATCCCTCAGCCGTTCCGTATCCAGCCCCGAAGGTTTTAAATCCTCCTCTCTGTCACAAGCCACAAAAATCCCCAGCAACACGCCCAAAAACAACCATACAATACAATTCTTCATAACTCATTAATTTACCGGTTCTGCAATTTTTTCCAATCTGTCATTATTCACAATCAAAGGATTATTATCCCGTTCCGTCAAAGGAATAGGCAACACATAATTTGCATCATTCTTCAGCAAACGAAAACTCACCCGGCTCACCCGTAAACCATCGTCATTCACATAAGTAAAAAAATGCCGGATTTCCGGACGGTCTTCCATCCTGCGCAAATCATACCAGCGGAAATGATCTTCCCACGCAAACTCACGCCGCCTCTCATCCAAGACAAACCGCAACAGCTCCTCCTGCGAATCGGGCAAAACAACCGATTCCGGATTCCGGTAACGCTTCGCAATCAACTCCCTCAAATCAGCTTTCGCCGCTTCCAAATCATTCAGATGTACATAAGCCTCGGCACGATTCAGATAAGCTTCGGCACCCCGCAAATTAAAAGCCCCCAATTCCGTATAGTTATCCTCCATTTTCGTACTATAAATCACAGTCTTTTGAGCCCCTCCCTGCAACTTGAAACAAGCCGCATAGCGGATATCATTCATTGCATCGTAACAAGCCAGCAAATCCGCACTCATTCCATAGCCCGAAGACTCCATCCCTTGGATAGACAAACCGCTCCTGTCATACATAAAAGAATAAATAATTTCCGGATTGGAAGCCGTCACAAAAGCCGACTTCTCAGACAACTTAGCCAAAGGAACCTGCTTCACCACTTCCCCCGCATAACGGACTGCATCCTCCCACTCATGCCGGAAAAGTTTCACCCGCGACAACAACAACTGACAAGCAGCCAGATTAGGATGCCACACCGTTTTCTCCAGCTTCGCTTTAGCAAACTCCTCACAACCGGCCAACAAATCTTTCTCAATCTGCTCATAACAAGACTCCAAGTCAGCCCGGTCATACGTCACTTCAACAGCATGGTCCAGACGCAACGGCACACCCCTCTGCATCCGTGCAGTTGCCGGCTGATAAGGCAAAGCATACAAATTCACCAAATGAAAATAAGCATGCGCCCTCAAAAAATAAGCCTCCCCTTTCACATAAGCTACCTCCTCCGGAGTTCCCGCATTCTCCCTGATCTCAATCAGAATATCATTCAGGATAGCAATCACCCTATAAAAATTCCCCCACGCCTCATTCACAGACTGCCGCTCTCCATTCTCCTTAATCTCAATCTCCCGACGCCAGGTGTAAATAGTCTGCAAACCACTCTTATTTTTAGTCTTCGCCAAAGCATCCTCCGTAACATCATCAGTCATATGATGCACCCCCTTAAAATAAGGAGCTTCCAACGTACACTCATTCAACATCAAAGAAGCATAATGCTCCACCTTGGTTGGGCGAATCAAATCATTCGATACCTCATCCAGAAAATGACTACACCCGGACACCAAGACAACTAAAAAACAAAATACCAAATATTTCATATCCCTCATTTTTACCTTTTAAAAACTAAAATTCAGACTGAAATTATAAGAAGGCAAGACAGGCAACCCCAAATTTCTCACCTGCTCCGGGTCCATCCCCTTCAACTTTTTATCGAAAGTAAACACACACAAATTCTGCGTCTGGAAACCGATTCTCACATTCGAAACACCCAGCCGCCTCAGTTTCTTATCCGGCACATCATAATACAGACTAAGGTTCTGCCAACGGATATAACTTCCTTTAGCAGTCCGCACATCACTCTGATCATAAGCCCACCACAAAGTAGATTGCCAGGGCAGAATATAAGGACTCGCCAAATAAGCACTCGTATTATTATTACTCAAATCAGCATTAGAAAGTGCCGGAATATCCGTATGCGCTTCATCACCCGGTTGACGCCAGCGATTTACGAACACCGACGACATATTTCCTTCGGGCATCGGCATATTCTGACTACCTCCGGGATACAACTCCAACAAACGCACCTTCTGTCCCACCTTATACGAAAAACCGGCAGACAAAGTCAGGTTGGCATACTTGAACTCAGTACCGAATCCACCGTAAAACTTAGGCAACCGGTTCCCCTCATACACCAAAGCTTTTTCCAGCTCCCGCAAAATAACTTCATTATCATACTCCTGTCCCGGATTATACTGAGCCGATTCCGCAAAATTCACAAAAGTAGGTTCACCCTGCTCATTCAACCCATTAAAACGATAAGAATAAAAACCATCCAAAGGAAAACCCTTCCGGTAAATCGTCCCGTTCAGAAAATCCTGCACACTATTCAAACCGATATTATCGTCAAATCCCTCCAGAATCTTTTCAGTTACCCGCGAAAAATTAAAATTCACATTCCATCTGAACTTTGGCAACTTCACCGCCTGAGCAATAACATTAAACTCTATCGTATGATCCTCTTTCGTTCCGCCATTATATAAATGACTGGCTTTTCCGTTTACCAACGACACCGGACGTGTCAGCAACAAATCCAGACTCCTGGAATAAGCATAATCCACCGCCCCGTTAACCCGTCCGCCCAGAACAGAAAAATTCAAACCGCCGTTAACCGTCTTTGTTCTCTCCCACTTCAAATCGGCATTCGGGAAATCCGACAAACTGGAAACAAACTCAGGAGACACCCCGGCATGAGTCTGACCATAATCCTTGATAATCAGATAAGGCGAAGCATTCGGAACCGTTCCGCGAAACCCATACGACACCCGAAACGCCAACTCATCCAGAAAAGTATTCGTCCACTCCTCCATAAATCCCTCTGCATGTACATTCCAACGGAAAGAAGCCGACCAGGCAGGCCGGAACTTATAACGCTCATATTGCCCGAAACGGTTGGAACCGTCACTCCGTAAATTAAAATTAAAAATATAACGGTCACTATACTGATAATTAAATATTCCGAAAAACGAGAGCGTATTGGATTGAGAATCCGTTATATCCGGATAAATATCATGACTTGCCAATAAATTATTCGTATTGGATTTATCACTCAGCCAATTTATCATATTCAGATAAGCATAAATCTGTTGACTCGTGTCATAAGCATAGACAAACAAACTCGGCAACTTAATAAAAGTCCGGCCTTGTTCATGATTATAACCGGGAGCCTCCCAACCGCTTGCTCCCTTATAACTTGTCGAAATCACCTCATGCCCCAGATTTATATTAAAATGATGCTTTTCACCCACCGACTTGCCATAATTAACCTGCGTAGTAAGCGTATAAGACTCTGAACTGGTCGTTCCGCTCTTATACAATCCTCCGAAAGGCAACATCGAAAACTGCAAAACATTCTCATCTTTCTTATCCTCCGGGAAAGCATACGTGCGGGCAATACGGGCCAACTTCGTCTTTTCAGTCATCCACTCCTCATCAATATTAGTCGTATTCCGGTAAGAAAACTGAGAACGTACCTTCAAGCCCCGGACAATTTCCCAATCCACGGAAGCTCTCATATTCAAGTCCTTATTCCGGACAATATGCCGGGAATTATCCAACTCTTCCAGAATATTATACTTCAAAGGCACAGCCAAACCATACGTATGATAAATCATATCCTGATAGACCAACTTCCCCTCTTCGTCCCGTACAGGCACAGCACGGCTTTTTCCGGCAGCCTCATCAAAAATAGAATACGCCGAATGGTTATAATCGGCTTTCTGCGAACTACCACTCAAACCGACAGAAATCAGTATATTCTTCCGGAGATTAAAATCGGTATTGATGCGGCCGCTGAAACGCGTCAAACCGGTATGAATCTCTGAACCTTCCTGGTTATCATAATTCAAACCGGCATACACCCTCATCTTATCCGTTCCGCCTGAAACACTCACGCCATGCGAATGTTTTACACTCACACGGTAAAGCTCCCCGAACCAATCCGTATTCATTCTCTCCAAACGCGACACCTCATCCTGAAAACCGGCAAAATCCAGCTCCCGGTCATAATACTTTTTTAAAGCTCCCTCATACCCTACAAACGAACGAACCTCATCCGGATAATGCAAATTCCTCTGCACTATCTCACGCGAAACATCAATCCTCTCCTTCGAATTCATCAACTGAAAATCCGAATAGCGGGGACGGTCGACAATACTCACTGTTCCCGAATAATTCAAATAAAGCGAACCGGATTTCCCCCGCTTCGTCGTCACCACAATAACCCCATTCGCAGCCCGGGTACCATAAATAGCAGTAGCCGACGCATCCTTCAAAACATCAATCTGGGCAATATCCTGGGGATTCAAACCACTAATCGCATTCCCAATCAGATTAATCTGATCCAAACTATTAATATCAGCAGCACTCAAAGGAACAGGGTCCTCATACACCACCCCGTCAATCACCCATAACGGTTCCCGCGTACCGGTAAAAGTACCTCCGGCCCTCACCCTCATTTTCGAAGCAGCACCGGGCTGCGCGCTCACATTCACTATCATAAGCCCGGGAGCCTTCCCCTCCAACATCTGGTCCACCGTCAAAGCTCCCATCCGGTCCAGCTCCTCTGCCCTAACCGTAGAAATTGCACTCGTCAGTTTACGTTTATCAATCACCTGATAGCCCGTCACCACGACATCCTCCAACGTTTGCATTTCCTCATACATCGTAACCTCCAACATCTTCTGACCTGCAAATTTCAACTCAACATTTTTCATTCCTATAAAAGAAAAAAGCAAAACAATATCTTCACTATCCGCCAACTCCACTGAAAATTCACCTTCGGAATTCGTAACTGTTCCCCAGGTAGTTCCCTTGATACTCACAGAAACTCCCGGCAAAGGCCCTCCCCCGGAATCCTTCACCTTACCCTTAACAACAACAGATTTCACCTGAGGCAACGATTGCTTTTCCTTGATAATAATCACTTTATCGTCCACAAAACACTCCATTCCCACCGTCTGAAGTAAACTATCCAAAAAATCCTTCAGATTCTCGTTCACCACATTCACCGTAATACTCCCCTTCTGCTTTACAACCGTGTGATTATACAAAAACTCATAATTCAACTGCTTGCTCAACGTCTGAAACACCCTGTCCAATGTCACATTCTGCATCTTCAGACTAACCTTCGACTGGGAAAAAGCCTCCGCATATATCCCCCACGCGGGATACAACAACAAACATATAACCAGAAATATTCCCCTTTTTTTCATACCTATTATTGTTAATAATTCAACTCTCTTTTTCAACCGGAAAACCTCACTACTCACAAACCACCACAGAATCTCCCGTCCGGATAAATCTTATATTTTCTACTTGCTCGAACTTACGGAACAAACGCCCAACCTCCTCATAACGCTGCAACCGCCCGGAAAATTCCAGCTCTTTCAATTTCGGCTCCTGAAAAACCACCCTAAACCCATACCATCGCGAAACCATTTGCATGATATCCTCCAAATGCTGAGCTTCAAAATAATAATATCCGTCTTTCCAGGCTGTGTACAAAAGTGTATTCACCTCCTTCACATTTACTTCTCCCGTTTCCCGGTCACTCGAAATCTGATAGCCGGGTTGCAAATCATACTCCCGGCCCCCGCAAACCGCCCTCACCTTTCCCGAAATCAAGGTAGCCATTGTCGAACTCCCCTCCGTATAAGCATTCACATTAAAAGAAGTTCCCAAAACCTCAATATCCATATCAGCAGTCTTCACCGTAAAACGGCTCGAAGTATCACGGCTCACCTCAAAATACGCCTCTCCTTTCAAATAAACTTCACGCTTCCCTTGTGGAAAAACAGCCGGATAACGAAGCTCTGACGCAGCATTCATAAAAACACGTGTCCCGTCACTCAACACCAACCGGTACTCAGCTCCCACAGGCACAATCAATCTATTATAAACAACTGTTTCGTCCTTAGCCGGAGAAATTCCGGCCCGATAAGTCAATCTGTTAGAATCACAAACTGCATTTACTCCGGAAACAGCGAGAGGCAAATCCTTCATTCCGGAAGGCAAAGCAATCTTTTCCCCGTCGCCCAATTCAAGTTGTACTTCTTGCACTTTCAGCGAATAAAACTGCTCTTCACCTCCCTGTTCCCGCATCCAAACACCTGTTCCCACCAACAATGCCAAAACAGCAGCCACCCCGGCCATCCGCCGGAACAACCGCCGTCTGCGCAAACCGTCTGCCACTCGCTTCTTTTCCAAGATACTTTCCCAGGCAACTTCACAATTGATACCTTTCCGCACCCTAAAGCCGGCATTACTCTGATACCACTGCTCCAATCTGCCATACTCCCTCCTGTTCTCCGGCAAACGCTCCAACCACTCTTCCAGCAAAACCCGGTCCGCTTCCGGCAAAATCTCACCAGCAAACTGTGCAGCAATAATACTCAATAATCTTTCTTCCATCATTTGCCCTTTTTAACTAAAAGGACCATCCAAACGATTTTGTATGACAGAAAAAGAAAAATTTTTACTTAAAATTTAAAATTAAATCCCAAAAGTCATGACATACCTGTGGCAAAGAACATGCCCCGTCTCAAGAAAAGCACAAACAAAAAATACAAAAATCCCAAACCTACTCCCGGTCCCTCGAAAACAACCTCCGGGCTTCCCGACCTCGTATCCGCTCCAATACAATAAGCAAAAACATAGAAAACCTGCGTTTATCCAGCGCAACACGCAAAAACTGAAAGGCCCGCCCCATCTGAGTTCTCACTGTATTGACACTGATTCCCAATAAATCGGCAACCTCCTGATACTTCCTTCCCTCCAGACAAACCATCATAAAAATTCTCCTCCGTTCCTCCGGCAAACGATTAATCGTCATATACAAATACTCAATCTCTTCCTCATTCAATTCAGCAACCTCCCCTCCGTCCTCTTTCCAGTTGCCTGCGACCACAGCATGTCTTTCCTCACGCCGGCGGTTACCACGTAAATAATTCAAAGCAGCATGCTTTACAGAAGCAAAAATATACTTATCCAGACCCGACGAAAGATTTTCAAAACGTTTATTCACCCAAAAATCCACAAAACACTCCTGCACCGTATCCTCCGCAGCCTCCGGATCATTCAGCCAATAATTGGCAAACATAACTAAAGTTTCATAGTAAATTTCAAAAAGATAACGGAAAGCACACTCTTTCCCCTCTTTCATTAAAATCAAAATATCATCTCTGTCCATCATCCCCATTTTAAAAACTAACCGCAGGCAGAATCACACAC